>Ga0210384_10000187_pt1 | contig 94150 bp, 78 predicted proteins | sample IncBWH2MmetaG_FD_160574 | JGI IMG/M metagenome (GOLD analysis project Ga0210384, IMG submission 160574) | Forest soil microbial communities from Barre Woods Harvard Forest LTER site, Petersham, Massachusetts, United States - Inc-BW-H-2-M | ecosystem: Environmental > Terrestrial > Soil >... | reverse complement strand
CAGTCGATAGCCGTCTAGTCCCGAACCCTCCGCCCACCAAATGCTGTTTTGCAAAAGATATTCTGCAACCAGGGGGTTTTCTGTATTCAAGTCGGGGAGTACGTTGAAGAACCAGCCGTCCGTCAGATTCCGTGAAAGCCGCGGCGGCGCGTGCGGGTCGACGAGCGTCTCGAAAGGATCGTTAGCTATGGCTGGTTTGCCAGTCTTTCCGTAAAACGTACCGTTGATCCCGGCGGTAGTATCCATGTGATGCTGCTGCGTGCCGTGAAACCAATCCGGCAGCGGCGGCTCGGCGACCCACGGATGTTTCGGCCCGACGTGGTTCGGCACGAAATCAAAAAAGATCTTCATCCTCTGTTTGTGCGCCCCCGCGACGAGTTCCTGATAGTCCTGAATCGTTCCAAGATGTGGGTCCACCGCGTACAAATCCACGGCCCCATATCCGTGATAATCCTGAGCCGCGCCATTTTTGATAATGGGCGTGAGCCAAAGCGTGGTCACGCCGAGATCCTTCAAGTAGGGAAGGTGCTCGCGGATGCCGCGCAGGTCGCCGCCATGGTACGCGCGCGGATTCGAACGGTCATGCGTGCCGCGAGCTTCGGCAGGCTCATCATTCGTCGGATCGCCATCCGCGAACCGATCCGGCATGATGAGATAAATCACGTCGTCCTGCGAAAGCCCCTGAAACTTTCCCAGCTTCATCGCGCGCGCGGCGAGTGGCAGCTCAAACGAAGTTGTTCCAGTCGGTGTTTTGATGCGGCAAACCGCGGTACCTGATTTTGTTTCGGACCCGATCTTTATCCAAACAAACAAGTAGTCGCCCCCTGACGCTGCCTGCGTGCGCTCCACCAAAACGCTAGGCAGGTTGCAGGCAACATGCGTGGCTTCGAGATAATGGCCGGAAATCAACAACATGACTTCAGGAGTGAGGTTGATCCACCACGAAGGAGGTTCCACTTTTGTCACCGCGGGAGCATTCGCATTTGGCGTCTGCGATGGCTCGGTCTGGCCGGACAGAGTTGCGCAGCAAAAGGCGAGAGCAGAGACAACGAATAAGAGAATCCGGACTGGGCGCTTGAGAACCCATAGCCAGAGTAAAGAAACGGAGATCTTCACCCGAGAAGCATAGAAAAAAAGGAAGCGTCGCGCCAGCGCTGTGTCTCCTGGCTGCGCGCGTCCAATTAGGTCTCGAATACGAGCTTGCCAAAAGATCCGGGAACATGGAAATTCGGCACTGTCGTTGCCGTCGGCCTCCAGGCCGAGTAGAAACGCGGCTCGGAGGCTCCCTCGACGCGAAAGAAATTAACGCGCCAGGCTTTCGTAGGATCGAAGATTGCCGTCAGATTTTTCATTGGCAACGCCAGCTCGGCTATCCAAGTCTTGTTCTGCTCGTCGAGCTTGACGCGGCGCTGCAATCTGCTCTGCAGGTTGCGTTTTTCTCCCGGCGCAATATCCAGGTCGATCCAGAGGCCGTTTGGACTCACTTCAATCTCTTTGTAGTGCCATGCACTCGACTCGGGCGGCTGCAGAAAAACCTCGGCGACGTCGCGCTCCCAGAGTTGATCTCGCCGCCCGTTCGGTTCCGCATCGGTGAAAACCGTGATGTTTCGGTAGCGCGCCAGAAATCTCAAATAAAGAACATCAGGAGTCCACAGCAGTCTTACTTCTGTTTCTCGCTGCGGGTCGGGGTTATTGCCCTGCCAGTCGCGGTCAAAACGTGTCGCCGCGGCGTTGTCCCACGAGGCAAAGGCCGGAAACCTTTCCGCATCGATCCGGCCTGTGAAACGCAGCGCCGTAGCCGTCTCCGTTTCGCGAGCCGTAGATATTTTTCCAGCCACCACGCAGTGCACCCCGCGCGAGATAAGAAACTCGCAGCCAGCATACCCGCAAAAGGAAGAGTAGTATGCGGGAAACGCCGCGATGTGCGGAGAATGCCAAGAAGCAGCGGAATCGCCAACAAAAAGCCGTTGCCAAGGAGCAAACCTTTTGCGCACGCTCCTTTTCTCAATCGCGGGGTGCGAAACGCTGCCGTGGTAGCATCAAATTTGGTCCTTACCAGCCGCCGCTACGCATATTCCAGCGGCAATTCCCAAGGAGGGCGGGACATGATTGAGCCTGTTGAAGAGCAAGAGTACGTGTCACGGCCCGAGCGGCGCACACCAGAACATTTCGAATACATCAAGATGCGCATCGACGACAGCGTCGCGCGCATGACGCTCAACCGTCCCGAACACAATCTCCTCAATGAGGCCTTCTTGCGCGAACTCTCGGACGGATTCACCTTCGCCGGCCAGAGTCCCGAAGTGAAGCTGGTCGTTCTCGATTCCGCTTGCAAGGTATTTTGCGGCGGCATCGACATCGGCGAGTACACGTCCGAGCGCGTTTTTCAGATGCTCGACGCGTTTTATTCGGCTTTCACAGGCATGTTGGAAGTAGGCAAGCCCGTGCTTTGTGTGGTCAACGGCCCGGCCATCGGCGGCGGCGCGGAGCTTGCCGCTTTTGGCGACCTCGTGATTGCCACGCCGAAAGCGCGTTTCGCGCAGCCGGAGATTTCCATTGGCGTATTCCCGCCGCTGGCGTCGACGATCCTCCCCTTTCTCGTTGGACCGAAGAGAGCGCTGGAAATTGTTCTGACCGGAGAAGCGCTCAGTGCGGACCGCGCTCTGGAAATGGGTCTCGTAAACCGGCTCGTTCCCGAGGCCAAGCTCGAACAGACTGTGAATGAGTTAATCGAGCGAATCACGGCGCACTCAGGTCCCGTGCTGACCATGGCCAAGAAGGCTATTCTCAGCGGGATGGGGCTTTCGCTACGCGATGGCATGAAGAACTCCATGAATATTTTCCTCAACGAGTTGTACCGCCTCGAGGATTCTCAAGAAGGGCTCCGTGCGCTGGTCGAAAAGCGCAAACCAAACTGGAAGAACCGCTGAACTCGCGCGGTAAAGACGCTTATGCCGTACATTGACACTCCCAGACCCTCGGCATACACTGAGTTTCCAATTTGCAGGCAAGGGAAGTGGGGAAGGCCGTGAGAATCGGCCGCGGTCCCGCCACTGTAATCGGCTGAATGAGCCGAAAGCCAGACTACCCTCCCGCGCCGCAGAGGCCAGCGCTTTTCGCGAGAAGAAGCGAAGCCAAAAAGCCCCAAGGTATCTCGCGGGGCTTTTTTGTTGTGTAAGAGATGTGCTCTCGCCCGCGGGGATTTGTGCTGACACGGAAAGACGCACGAAAAAAGATTTTGGCGAGAAGCTCTGGCGCCGCGCTCCTGCTCTTCGCCGCATCTTCATGCTCCACCCTACAGGCGCAAACACCGCCTGTAAGCCCTGTCGCAGCGCCGGTCTACAAGGATTACGTTGATGAAGCCGGCCGCACCGTGCGAGTCCCTCAGCCCGTGCAGCGCATCGTCTCGCTCGCGCCGAGTCTTACAGAAACCATCTACGCCCTTGGCGTCCAGGATCGCCTCGTGGGAGACACGGATTATTGCGATTATCCCCCCGATGCTCAGAAAAAAACTAAAGTAGGCGGCGCGATTAATCCCAGTCTTGAACAGATCGTAGCTCTGCGGCCCGATCTCGTTCTCGTAACCAAAAGTTTAAACCTGATCGAGACTGTGCACGCTCTCGATAATCTGGGCGTCTCTTCCTACGGTACGGATCCTCACACCGTGCAGGAAATCGTCTCCTCGACCGAACGGCTCGCCGGGGTCCTCGGCGTGCCGGAAGCAGGCGCGGCTCTCGGCGCCGATCTCGAACGCCACCTCGCGGATCTGCAGCAGCGATTGAGTGGCCTGTCCCCGCGCCGCGTTCTCTTCATCGTTTGGTCAGACCCGCTGATCTCTGTGGGCAAGGGTACTTTTATCGCTGATGCATTGCGGCTCGCGGGCGCGACCTCCATCGTGGACTCTGCGCAAGACTGGCCCCACATGAGTCTTGAGGAAGTAGTCCGCCTGCAGCCGGACTTTCTCGTTTTCGCAGCGTCTCATTCCGATAGCGGACAGAATGATTTCGACGTGCTCGCCGCGCGCCCAGGTTGGCGCGGTCTCGACGCCGTGCGCAATCGCCACTTCGCTGTCATCAGCGATGCGGTCAACCGGCCCGCGCCGCGAATCGTTTCCGCCATCGAGGATCTCGCGCGGCAATTGCATCCCGAAGCGTTTTCCACCCAACCCGACGATAAAGAAAAGAAAATTCCGCCTCCGCCACCACCTTTACTTCGCGTACTGGATTCGTCCATGCAAGTTCCCGCTCACTTGGAGGTCTGCGCTTGCGCCCTTTGACGCTCAGCCGCTTGCTCGCGCACTGCGCGATTCTGTCTGCCATTCTCTTCGTCGTCGTGGTGATCGCGCTCAAGCTCGGCGCTGTACCCGTGTCTCTCTACGGCTTGGGCCACGATTTGCTCCGCGTCCTTTTTCGCCAAACCAGCCAGCTCTCCAGCGAATATCAGCTCATCATTTTCGATATCAGGTTGCCGCGTATCCTGCTTGGAATTTTTGTTGGCGCATCGCTTTCCGTCGCGGGCGCCAGTTTTCAAGCTTTGCTGCGCAATCCTCTGGCGGATCCTTACGTTCTTGGCGTTTCGAGTGGGGCGGCCGTTGGCGCTATCATCGCCCTGATTATTGAGCCGCATCTTGCTCTAGCACCTGCTGTTGCTGCACTCCTGACACCCATCGGTGCTTTTCTTGGCGCGGCGCTCACGGTCACGGCGGTCTATTTCCTCGGCCTTCGCGAAGGTCAAATTGACAGCGCCACCTTGCTCCTCGCCGGTATTATTTCGGCCTCCTTTCTGCAGGCCATCATCATGTTCTTCATGTCCACGCTGACCGGCGGCAACTACCGTGGCATAGCCTTCTGGATGATGGGCGAACTCCAGACTCAGCCGCCGCACATTGTGAGCCTTGTCCTCCGCTTCGGTTTCTTCCTTGCGGCGGCAGCTATCTACACCACTGCGGCTGACCTAAACTTGCTCCTCGCTGGTGAGCAAGAAGCGATGCATCTTGGCGTGGACGTTCGCCGAGTGCGTTTAGTAGTCTACATTGCCGCTTCCTTGTTGACCGGTTTGGCGGTTTCCGTCAGCGGCGCCATCGGCTACGTTGGCCTCTTGGTGCCCCACGTCATGCGCCTCCTCTTCGGCTCCGATCATCGCATCCTTCTGCCGACGGCTGCGTTTGGCGGTGCCATCGCTGTGGTAGTCGCCGACACTCTCGCCCGCACCGTTGTTTCTCCATCGGAACTTCCCGTTGGCGCCATGACCGCTATCGCGGGCGCGCCACTTTTTCTTTATCTAATGCGCAGGAGGCTGGCGTGAGCAGCTATGCCCGCTCCTCTCCTTCTGCCTTGCGTCCTTCGGGAGACGCGGGCGATTTCAACTCCGATATTCGGTTGAGCGTCGAACAAGTCAGCTACGCGTACTCCGCCAATCCCACGCAAGCGCCTCTTTTTACACTCGAAGCCACAAGCTTTCAGGCGCGTCCCGGCGAAATCATTGCGATTGTGGGACCAAACGCCTGCGGCAAATCCACCCTGTTAAAGCTCATTGCAGGCGCGCTGGAACCGCTTTCCGGCCGCGTGCTCCTGAACGGCTTCGTCACCCACGTGCTTCCGCACCGGACCCGCGGGCAGCGCATCGCCATGGTCCAGCAGGAAAGCCCCTTGCTTTTTCCCTCGCGCGCCTGGGAATTTGTTCTCCAGGGCAGGCATCCCTACGGCCGCACGCTGCGATTCGAAACCGAAGAGGACATCCTCATCGCGCGCAACGCGCTTGCGCAAGTCGGCGCTGAACATCTCAGCGACCGCTTAATGGATCAAATCTCCGGCGGCGAAAAGCAACGTGTCATTTTGGCTCGCGCCCTCGCGCAGCAACCACTACTGCTCCTTCTGGATGAGCCCACGTTGCATCTCGATATCGGCGCGCAGGTCGATCTGCTCGAAACGCTGCGCAGGCTTGCATCCGCGAATCGCTACACGGTTGTTGTCGTCACGCACGAACTCAATCTCGCGGGCCAATACGCCGACCAGGTCGCTCTTTTTCAAAAAGGCAAGTGTCTTCGCGTTGGACCACCCGCAACTGTCTTTCAGCGTGAATTGCTCGAACAGGTTTTTCAGACGCCACTCACTGTGGAGCTCGGCTCATCTGGCCGCCCGCGTGTGAACATGCCGTCTGCAAAATAAGTAGCCGTTCCTTTGTTCACCCAAACGCTGCGGCGCAGGCTGCGGCACTTGAATTACGAACAGCGGGCCACCGAGCCCCCCACAACCATCGCGGACTTCGTGCACGGGAAGACGGTGCGTTAGTCCCCGCAAATGCTGGGGCAAACGTGAAAAAGCCGTCGCCGCCGCGCGACTGTAAGGCGGAATAAGGTACTGCTGAGGCCACTGCGGCACATCGCTCGCTGTGCGCGACTCTCACTCAGGGATCGCGCCAGAAACTACGGGCAGCGCTACGGGAAGGCCTCGCACCGTCCCCATTGAATAAAACCAAATGGGGCGGAACTGCCGCCAAGCCAGGAGACCGGCGAAGTCTGCAGCCCGAGCGATCTCTTACAAGCGCCAGGCCAACCTTCAACTCCCGCGCGAGAGGGAGCGGAGGAAAACATGACCGCAAACGCCCTACGAAGTGCAGTTTTTCTTCTGTTTTTCCTGGCAGTCGCTATTTCCGCTCAAGCACAGACTCAATCTTCGGATGCTCATCTGTTTGGCACTCTTCTGGATTCCAGCAGCGCGGCCGTCGGAGGAGTAAACGTAACCGCGCAATGGGAAGGCAACCCAACCTCACAACTCTGGAAGACAACTACGTCCGCCGATGGCGCCTACAGCCTCACGATTCCACCTGGCCGCTATCACCTGTCGTTCGAACGCTCCCCGTTTGTTTCTCGCGATCTCGTTCTTGATTTGGCCCCAGGCCAGCAGCGCAAGTTGGACCTCAGCCTCGACCTCGAGCGCCTCTCCTCAAGCGTAATCGTCACTGCCGAAGCAGAGCCAATACTCGCAGATCAAACAACCGCTCCGGTCTCGGTCATTACCAGGCAAGAGATCGACGCTCGTCAATCCGTCGCTCTCACCGACGCTCTCCAGTTTTCAACAGGCATCGCCATCGGCCGCACCGGACCCGAGGGTGGCTCCGCTTCCGTTTTTCTCAACGGCGGCAATTCCAACTTCACCAAAATCCTCGTGGATGGTGTGCCGATCAATCCTCCAGGCAGCGCCGTGGATTTTTCCAGCCTCACGCTCGACAACATCGATAAAGTGGAAATCGTTCGCGGCGCCGAAAGCGCCATCTACGGCACCGACGCCGTTTCCGGAGTCATCCAGCTCTTCACCCACCGCGGCTCCACACGCACGCCGGAGTTCAGCGTCTTTGGCGAGGGCGGCAGTTTTTCCTCGGGACGCGGCGGCGCTCAACTCGGCGGGTTGCTCGGCAAGTTCGACTATTCCGCCGCCGCATCCTACATGGAGACCGATGGCCAGGGACCGAACGATGATTTCATAAATCGCACGCTTTCCGGCAATTTCGGCTACACCTTCAGCGACAGCAATCAACTCCGCCTCACGATTCGCAATAACACCAGCGATGCTGGCATTCCCGGACAAACGGTCTTCACACCACCGAGTCTCTACCAGCGTTACGGTCAGGAAATTTTCAGTGCCGGTGCCCGCTGGAATTTTTCCACCGGCAAGCACTGGCGCCACGAAATCAGCGGCGGCGAATCCTACACCCGCCAGTCCACCGACAATCCCCTGCAGAGCTTTTACGCCACCGATCCCAACGCGTTCTGTCCCCAGACCAATCCCACTGCCGTCGCCACCGCTGAGTTCTGCGATTTTGTCGGCGAAAGCCTCTTTCACTACAACCGCGCGAACGTGAGCGCTCAAACAAGCTACTTGCTTTCCAATTTCGCCGTCACCGCGGGCTACCAGTATGAGGTCGAGAATGCCTTCCTCTCTTCGATTGATGTCAACCACGCTCGCCGCAACAATCAGGGCGGATTCTTGGATTTCCGCTACCGTCCCCAGCGCCGCGTTTCGTTCAATTTTGGCGGTCGCGCCGAAGCCAACGCCTATTTCGGCACCCGCGTTGTTCCGCGCGCCGGTGGATCATTGGTTGCGCGCTATGGGCGTGGATTCTGGGGCGAAACGCTGCTCCGCGGTTTCTACGGCCAGGGCATCAAGGAGCCGCGCTTCGACCAGATCTATGGCGATAACTTCGGCGACTTTGGCAATCCCGCGCTCAAACCCGAATCCAGCAAGACTTGGACGGCTGGCATCGAGCAAAAGCTGCTCAGCGATCGGATCCGCATATCGGTCGACTACTTCGCCAGTCGCTTCTACAACATCGTGAGTTTTGCCTTCTGCGAACCTCTCACCGCCACCACAAACACTTGCGGCATCACCATTCCCAACGCTCCTCCGAGCTTTGGGTTTTATTTCAACACGGACCGTGCCCGAGCTCGCGGCATCAACCTAACCGGCGAAGCTAGGGTCACTCGCTGGCTCAACCTGGCAGGGAACTACACTTACGACGACAGCCGCGTCCTCGAAGCTCCCAACGCTTTCGATCCTTCGGAGCTTCCCGGAAATCACCTGGCCCGGCGTCCCGTCAATTCCGGTTCGCTCACCTTGAACGCCGCCTATCGCCGTTTCGGAATGACGGTTAGTGGCTATTTCACCGGAGTTCGCACGGACTCGGACTTTCTCGGACTCGGCCTCACCAGCAATCCCGGCTACGCGCTCTTCAATATCGCCACGCACTATGACGTTGGCTACGGCGTTTCGTTCTACGCGCGCGCGCAAAACCTATTCAACAAGCAATATCAGGAGGCCTTGGGCTACCCGGCTCTCGGCCGCGATGTCCAGGCAGGGGTGCGCTACACCTTCCAAGGCAAAAACTGATGCCCGCGCGCGAGCCGATTCTATTTTGCTGGAGCGGCGGCAAAGACAGCGCTATGGCCCTGCACACTCTGCTCCAACGGAGCGATGTTCACATCGCCGCGCTCCTTACCACCGTCACCGAGGGCTACGAGCGCATCAGCATCCACGGCGTCCGCCGCGAACTCCTCGAGCGGCAGGCCCAATCCATCCGCTTGCCGCTTCATGAAGTCCGCATTCCGCCGCAGTGCGTCAATCCCATCTACGAAGCACGCATGGAAGAAGCCCTTCGCTTCCATCGCGAGAATGGAGTTCAAAAAGTCGCCTTCGGTGACATTTTCCTCGAAGATCTCCGCGCCTATCGCGAAAAGAACCTCGCTCGCGTCGGCATGACCGCGATATTCCCCATCTGGAAGAGGGACACGCGCGAGCTAATCCGCTCCTTTCACGCCAATAAATTCCGCGCCGTCGCCGTCTGTGTGGACAGCAAAGTCCTCGATCCCAGCTTCGCCGGCCGCGAGCTCGACGAACCTTTCTTCCGCGATCTGCCGCCGCACGCCGACCCTTGCGGCGAAAACGGTGAGTTCCACACCTTCGTCTTCGATGGTCCCATTTTTCAATCTCCCATTCCCGTCCGCGCCGGAGAAGTCGTCAATCGGGATGGTTTTATTTTCTGCGATTTATTGTCTGAAATGGAGGAAGCAAAAATATGAACGGCCAAATCTCCGCGAAAGAAAATCTGCTCTACCGCACTTTGCTCGCGCTAGCCATGATTGCCATTGCCGCCGCCCTTCGCATTGCGCCGCACCCCTGGAACTTTACTCCTATCGGCGCCTCCGCCCTCTTTTCTGGCGCAGTCCTCAAAGATCGCCGTCTCGCCTTCTTCTTTCCTCTGCTCGCCCTTTTCGCCGGCGACATTTTCATCGGCTTCCACAAGCTAATGCCAATCGTCTACGCCAGCTTCCTCCTGAGCGTTGCCATCGGTTTCTGGCTGCGTGATCGCCGCACCATCGCCCGCATCAGCCTCGCCACCCTCCTCGGCGCCCTGCAATTTTTTATCATCGTCGATTTGGGTGTTTGGGCGCTCATGTCAACCTATCCGCACACCCTCCAAGGCTTGCTCGCTTGCTACGTCGCCGCCATCCCCTTTCTCTGGAACATGCTTGCCAGTGACGCTCTCTACGCCGCGCTCCTTTTCGGCGGCTATGCACTCGCCGAGCGCACGTTTCCAGCCCTCCGCGAACCCGCGCCGGGCATGGCGTCCAACTAATCCAAGAGGAAGGGAGCGCTTCCTTGCTTAGCGGAGAAAACACGCGGGTTGGCCCAAAGGTCAGCCCCAGGAAATCCACTGTCCGCCTGCTCACAGGCGTCCGAATTCATTCTTGTCTTGACAAAATGTAACCGTCGGCGTATAGTATTGCTTGGGTAATATTGCAACCCATTCCCGGTAGCGCCAGCATCACTGCTGGCGTTTCTGCTTTCTGGAGACGGTTCTTACGCACTAACTCCTTTATTCGCAACACTTAGGGCGCCTGCACAATTTTAGTGCAATTTGGGGAAACCAAGTCCTTTAGAATGAGCAGTTACGTAAGTCTATGACAATAAGTGACTTTAAGTGTCTTTAGAATGAGCGTTTACGAAAAAGGGGGAGGGGGCCCCAGCCATAGCGGGGTACAGACCGGGCACATCCCTGACAGCGTAGACCGGGGAGCATTCCTGACACTGGTCGCCCAGCGATCGGCCTGCCATGCAATCGCCCGTCGCCCGAATGCTATAATTCCCGCTCCAGTATGTCGAAATCAGCCACAGAGTCGGCCATTGCCCCCGAGGTGCTCGCGAAGTACGAGACTGTCATCGGCCTGGAAGTCCACGTTCAGCTCCTTACGAACACGAAAATTTTCTGTGCCTGCGCGAACCGCTTCGGCGATGCGCCCAACACGAATGTCTGCCCTGTATGCCTCGGTCTTCCCGGCACGCTGCCGATTCTGAACAAACGCGCTGTCGAACTGGCCATGCGCGCCTCGCTCGTGCTGAACTGCACGGTCCACGAGCATTCGCGCTTCGCCCGCAAAAATTATTTCTATCCCGATTTGCCCAAAGGCTACCAAATCTCTCAATACGAACTGCCTCTCGCGACGAATGGCTGGATCGAGATCGACCACGATGGCGCAAAAAAGCGCATCGGCATTACGCGCCTTCATCTCGAAGAAGACGCCGCCAAGAATCTGCACGAAGGCTTCTCCGAATCCGCCACCAAGGCCTACATCGATTACAACCGCTGCGGCACGCCTCTCAGCGAAATCGTTTCTGAGCCGGATATGCGCACTCCCGAAGAGGCCTACGCCTATCTCACCACCCTTCGCCAGATCATGCTCTACACCGGCATCAGCGATTGCAACATGGAAGAAGGTTCGCTCCGTTGCGACGCCAACGTCAGCGTGCGCCTGCGCGGCGCAAAGGAATTCGGCACCAAAGTCGAAGTAAAAAACCTCAACTCCTTCCGCTTTCTGCAAAAAGCTCTCGAGTACGAAGTCGAGCGCCACATCGGCGTCCTCGAATCCGGAGGCCGCATTTTTCAGGAAACCCGCCTCTGGAACCAGGACGAATCGCGCACCGTCTCCATGCGCTCCAAAGAAAAAGCCCACGACTACCGCTATTTCCCCGAGCCCGATTTGCTTCCCGTCCACGTCAGCAACGCCTGGCGCGAAGAAGTTCTCCGCTCGCTTCCCGAACTCCCCGAAGCCAAGCGCGCCCGCTTCATCGCTGCCTACGGCTTAACGCCCTACGACGCTGGCGTTCTGACAGCCAGCCAGTCGCTCGCCGATTATTTCGAGCCCGTCGTAAAATCCGGCGCCCCCGCCAAGGCAGCCGCCAACTGGATCCAGACGGAACTCCTCCGCCGTCTGAACGACTCCGGAAAAGAAATCGAAGCAAGCCCAGTCTCTCCCGCCGCCCTCGCCGAGCTCTTGAAACTTGTCGAATCCGGCCAAATCACCGTCTCCATCGGGAAAAAAGTCTTCGCCACAATGTTTGAATCAGGACGCAGCGCCAACGAAATTGTCGCCGCTGAGGGACTGGCGCAAATTAATGACACAAGCGCGCTCGAAAAGGCCGCCCGCGAAGTCATTGAGAAAAACCCGGACAACGTCGCCAAATTCAAATCCGGAAACGAAGGCGTCTTCAAGTTTTTTGTCGGCCAGGTAATGCGTGTCACACGCGGCCAAGCCAACCCCCAGGCCGTCAACGACATTTTGCGGAAGCTTCTCTCTTGACTCCGTGCCAAAATATCTCGCTTCGATGTAGCGCAGTTAGCAAAAATGTAGCGCAAGGCAGAGCCCTGCGGTTTTTTCTATCCAAAGGTTGCAGACGTAGCGCCGGGCTTTAGCCCGGCATCTTTCTTTGCTTTTGACTTTACGCGCGGCGTAGGCTCTATCTAATTGCACGACGGAGGATTCTCACATGCTCAAAGTAGGCGACAAAGCCCCCGCGTTCCGCTTGAAGAACGACACAGGCAACGACGTCTCTCTCTCCGACCATCTCGGCAAACGCGTAGTCCTCTTTTTCTATCCGAAGGCCAACACTTCCGGCTGAACGATTGAAGCGTCCGAGTTTCGTGACGCAAAAAAGCAGTTCGATAAGCTTGGCGTAGTCATCCTCGGCATGAGCGGCGACTCCGTCAAAGCCCAAGCCAGCTTCAAGGCCAAGCAAAAACTCAATTTCGATCTCCTCAGCGATTCCGATCTCAAAACCATCGAAGCCTACGGCTCGCGCCGCATGAAGAAATTCCTCGGCAAATCGTTTCTTGGAATTGTGCGAAGCACGTTCTTGATCGGTCTGGACGGCAAGCTCGAGCACATCTGGGACAACGTCAAAGCCAAAGGCCACCCCGCCGAGGTTCTGGCCGAAGCCTCAAAAAAACAATAGTTTGTTATATTGCGGTCAAAGATGAAAAACAAACTCTTCCGACCCCTGCGCCACAGGCTCGATCAGAAGGTTGTCAATGAGACGGGTCTTGCCGATAAACACGGCGAGCACGGCATAACTCGGCCGCGCCACGCGCACCACCGGCTCAAACGTGTCCGCGCTCACAATCTCTGCGTAATCGACGTTAGCAAGCGGTTCGGCCTCGATAATCCGCCGCATGACAGTTTGCAATTGCATGGCATCGCGCACGCCAGCCGACAACTCGTTTCGCACAGCTACAAGCGCACGGTGTAGAACGGTCGCGGCTTTACGTTCCTCGACGCTCAAATACGCATTGCGTGACGAGAGCGCCAGTCCATCCGCCTCCCGCACCACCGGGCAAACCACAATCTCCGCATCCAGATTTAGGTCGCGCGCCATCTCGCCGATGATGCGCACCTGCTGCGCATCTTTTCTTCCAAAATAAGCAAAGTGCGGCTGTACAATCTCAAACAATTTCAAGACAACGGTCGACACGCCGCGAAAATGTCCCGGCCGCGAACACCCCTCCAGCCGTTCGCTGATGCCTTCGACATTCACGTAAGTCCGAAATCCATCCGGATACACATCCGCGGCCTCGGGCGCAAACAGTGCATCGACACCGACCGCCGCCAGTTTTTCGGCATCCTTGTCCAGGCCGCGCGGATATTTTTGGTAGTCCTCTTTAGGCCCAAACTGTTTCGGGTTCACGAACACCGAGGCAATCACGCGCGAGCATTCCTGCCGCGCGCGCTTTACCAGCGCCGTGTGTCCTTCATGCAACGCGCCCATCGTCGGCACTAAGCCGATAACACGGCCTTCGGCGCGCGCGCCACGCGCGTATTCTTTCATCCAGGCTATTGTTCGGATTATTTCCACAGAGAGGGTGTGCGTCTCACGAATTTACACGGCCAGAAATCACGCGCTCGCCGCCGTCGCGCGTTCACGATAATAATGCATCAAGTCCGTCAAAATCGGCTGCGCTCCAAGCTGCCGCAGCAGCGTCGTAATCTGCCCGCGGTGGTACGTCCCATGATTCACAACATGCTGCATCGATTGCCACAGCGGATTCTTATACACGCCAAATTTCAAGGTCTTGTATTCCATCACGCGATTCAAATCTTCTTGCGTCAACTTCTCGACAAACGCCAGCAGCCGCCCTTCCTGTTCCGTCCATTTCGCGCGAAGACTCTCGACATCCGCGCATTCCAATACATCCGGCAACGATGCAGGCGATCGCCCCTGGAATCTCTCCAACCAAATCCATTCCGCACCGCAAATATGCGCCAAAGTGTCGCGCACCGACCCAAAGCTCGACGCCATCGGCTTCGTGAACTGTTCGCTTGTCAAATTCGCCGCCGCATTGAGCGCCCGATGATTCGCCCAAGCATTGTAGTCATAGAGAGCACGAATCTCTTCCGGCGTCATCTCAACCTCCACCTGCAAAACTTGTGTGTAATTGTCATTCCGAGCCAAACGACCGAAGGTCCAGACCTTGTCGGAAGGAATCTGCTTTTTCGCTTTCTACCAATCGCCGTCACTATTGACCGGCGCCTCTTTCTCTTCCTTCGCCGTCTGCGCTGCGTGATACGACTCTCCATCCGAAGGGAACGTCCCGCCTTTCACGTCGTCGCAGTATTCCCGGGCCGCCTTCGCAATCATCTCGCCGACGTTCGCATACTGCCGCGCAAACTTCGGCGTCTTCCCAAACGTCAGCCCCAGCAAATCGTGAATCACCAGAATCTGCCCGTCGCAGTCCGGTCCCGCGCCAATTCCGATCGTGGGAATCCGCAGCTCGCGCGTAATCTGTGCGGCCAATTCTCGCGGGACCGCTTCGAGCACCACCGCAAAGGCGCCAGCCGCTTCCACCGCGCGCGCATCGCGCAGCAACTGCTCCGCCGCATCCACAGTCTTGCCCTGCACGCGAAACCCACCCAGCGCATTCAGCGACTGCGGCGTCAATCCCACATGCCCCATCACCGGAATTTCCGCTTCCGTCAGCCGCACAATCAATTCCAGCCGCCGCTCTCCGCCTTCTACTTTCACCGCTTCCGCGCCTGCGTCTTTCACGAAGCGCATCGCATTCCGCACCGACTCCGCGATGTCGCTGTGAAAGCTGCCGTACGGCATATCCGCCACGACGAGCGCACTCCGCGTCCCCCGCCGTACCGCCCGCGTGTGATGCAGCATCTCGTCGATCGAAACCGGCAGCGTGCTGTCATACCCGAGCACCACCATCCCGACCGAATCGCCCACCAGCAGCACATCGGTGCCCGCTTCGTCTAAGAGACGCGCCGTCGGATAGTCGTAGGCCGTCAAACAAGTAATTTTTTGCGAAGTGGAATGGGAACCTGCAGCCCAGGACTTCCGCTGCAGCAAATCGGGCACAGTAATCTTGCCATTGCCCGAGTTAGGAACAACGCTCATGCCGGCCTCCGGTGCCGCTCCCTAACCACAGGATACAGCCCTGTACCTCATCTTTGCGCAGAATACCAAATTCCCCAGCCCTTGACCACAAATTCAGAGCTTGCGCAGCGATCTGGCGTATAGTCAACCTTAAGCGTCGATCCCGGTCGAATCCAAACTAAAGACATTCCGCTTGTAATCTTCCATCCTTAATCTGCCAATCATCATCCCGCAAAGTACACCTGCTACAAAGTCTCTCCGCGCGGAGGGTTGGTTGTCCGGGTCACCTGAAAGGTGACCCGAAAACATTCCAGCACCGGCCGCAAATCATAGACTTGGAGGTTTCAATGTTGCTTTTCAGATATGGCCGCCTTCTCGGAGTGTTTGGACTCCTGGCGGCAATGAGTAGTGGCGCCGTAAGGGCTCAGGATGACCGGGATCATCGGGACGACCGGGATGACCGGGAAATCAAACACGTTTTCGTCATCGCGATGGAGAATCACGATTGGACTCAGCCGACGACCGTCCCGGGGGGGATTGAGCCCATCTTTCAGAACCCGAACGCTCCGTTTATTAACAGTCTCGTAAACGGAACAGCCTTGGCTTTCGTCGATGGCCGCGTGGAGAACATCAGCAAGCACGTCTCCTACGCGGCGGCCTATCACAACGTTTTAGCCACTCCCACCGGAGCCAATCCTCATATTCATCCTTCCGAACCGAATTACCTTTGGGCGGAAGCAGGTACGAATTTTGGCGTCCTAAACGACAACGACCCTTTTAGAGTTCCTGGCGGCACGAACCAGAACACGGACCAACATTTGTCCGCCCTGCTTACAAAAGCCGGGAAAAGCTGGAAGTCGTATCAGGAAGACATCGACCTTATGCAGAACGCCTCCGCGCAGCTCATCAATGTGCCTCTGCCGCGGGATCAGCGGACCTCTCCAATCGTTAGCTTTTCGGGGATATTTGCTCCCGGCTACCTGAATGAATACAACGATTCAAACCAGTTCAACTACGCTGTCAAACACAATCCTATGGCGTTCTTCACCGATACCAACGGCGGCGACGACACAACTGCCTCGAACCCGCTAGCCGGACACTACGCGCCTCTGCAGCAGTTGGCGTTCGATCTGGCCGAGGACCGCGCGGCCGATTACATCTGGATTACGCCTAACCAATACAACGACCAGCACACAGCACTCACTGCCGGTTTTGCAGGGCTAACTGGTGATGCAGCCAATATCCGACAGGGCGATAATTTCCTGAGCCGGATCGTTCCCGTCATTATGTCGTCCAAGGCCTACAAGGATGGTGGTGTGATTATCCTCTGGTGGGACGAATCCGAAAGCGACGGCACGACAGGCGATAACGGAGACGATTTCAACCACACGATCGGTGAGATCATTATCTCCAACCTCGCTCACGAAAACGAGAACGGCCTGCCCTACGCCAGTGTGATCGACTATACCCATTCCTCCGACCTGCGCACCATGCAGGAGATCTTTCACGTGAAAGCAACTTCCGGCGGGTCACCATTTCTTGGCGATGCAGTTAACGCCACCGATTTGTCCGACCTGTTTAAGCCCGGGGTAATTCCGACGAAGCCCTAGAATCCCGCTGTTCCGCGAGTATGAATGCGCTATGCTCGGCGGGCGCAGAGATCCTCAATCTAACGATCTCTGCGCCTTGCCTTTTTAACTCTGACGCGACGCAAGCTTTCTGGTCCCGATCTAGAATCCTGGCGGACGCTCGCTCACAACGGCAAACGCCTTCTCCAGCGCCAGCCCCGCCTGGCCCACAGTCCCTTCATCGAAGAGCCGCCCAATGAGGGTCACTCCATGCGGGACGCGTCTAGGAGGAGAAAACTTCGGCAGAGGCCTGCTTGGGTCCGGGGCCCAGTCCGTGCGGGCTTCGGTCACTTCTACGAACCCCGCGCGCATCGTTAGCGACGGATGGCCGGTGAAATTTGTGATCGTCAGCATTTCATCGCGCAGTGAAGGCACGAGCAGCAAGTCGACTTGCGAAAACACGCGCGCCAATTCGTTTGCTACTTTTCGACGCAACCTGTCCGCCTGCACAAAATCCACTGCAGAAAGAAATCGCGACTGCCGGAAAATATTTGGCCACGCGTCATACGTCTGCACCTTTAACTGATCCACGGCATGATTTAAGGTAATTTCTTCGAACGCCGCCGCGCCTTCCGCAAATAGAATCAAGTTCAGCGAATCGTACGGCCAGTCCGGAATGCTCACTTCCACCGGAATCATCCCGACTTTCTTTACTGTTTCGAGCGCGGCGCGATCTACTTCTGTTGCGGGATTTTCTTTCATCCACGGGGGAAAATATCCGACGCGCAAGCCTTTCACGCTTACAGACGCGTCAAAATCGAGGCGACTGTGCACACTCGAAACGTCGCCGGCATCCGGCCCGGAAATCGCCTGCAGCACCAGCATGGCGTCTTCAACGCTCCGCGTCATTGGCCCCAGCTTGTCGAGCGACCAGCACAGCGTCATCGCTCCCGTTCGCGCCACGCGCCCAAACGTGGGACGCAGTCCCGTCAACCCGCAGCGCATGCTCGGTCCGACAATGCTTCCCCCGGTTTCGCTGCCAATCGCAAACGCCACCAGTCCCGCTGCCGTCGCCGCGCCCGGCCCCGCGCTCGAACCCGACGAACCCTCTTCCAGCAACCAGGGGTTCATCGTCTGGCCGCCAAACCAAATATCGTTGAGCGCCAGCGCGCCCAGGCTCAGCTTTGCGACGAGCACCGCACCCGCGTCGTGCAGCCGCTTCACGACCACCGCATCTTTTGCAGGCACGCGATCGCGAAACGGCTCCGCTCCCCAAGTCGTGGTGATTCCCGCCGTATCCAGCAAATCCTTCGCTCCCCACGGGATCCCGTGCAGCGGCCCACGATATTTACCCGCAGCGATCTCCGCGTCCGCCTTCTTCGCCTGCGCCAACGCCAGCTCGCTCGTCAACGTAATCACGCACCGCAGCTTCCCGTTGAATCTCTCCAGCCTTTCCAAATAAATCTTCGTCAAGCGCTCCGAAGTAATTTTCCGCATCTCTATCCATTGAGAAAGTTTCCACACTGGTGCAAACGCAATGTCCTCATCCCACCCGGGCAAAGTCCCGGCATCATTCGAACTGCGCACAAATCGCTCGCGTTCCGGCCCGTGCTTCATCCCCGGCAAAATGGGATCCCAATGCGAGTACGGCGCTACCTCCGCCTCGATCGCCACTTTGTGCGGTCCCACGCGCCGCTCATACAGCGCCGCCATATTCCCGCGCCAGCTTCCAGCCACCATCTCGCGATCCGGCGCGCTCATCTCCACCTGCACCACTTTCTCTGCCTCGGCAAACGTACCCGGCGAAACTTCCGGCCCCACCGCCGGTCCCGCCCCGAACGCCGGAGGCGTACCCGCTGGCGGCTCGCCCGGTTTCTGCTGTTGCGTCCGCGCGACTGCTGCGCCAACCAGCCCCAGCGATGTCTCCGTCAAAAATTCCCGCCGCGTTTTTGTCATGTGCCCTCCGGCCCGTATTCTGTCCACGGATCAACCACGAATCGTATGCGCTGCCGATGTTCGCACAACCTATGCAGAGACTCCCTTTTTCTCTATTTTCTTCTGGCATCTTGCGCGCTTGCCTATTAGCATCACGCCCGGCCTTAGAGGAGGTTCTCGTGAAAAGGCACCATCATCTCAGTCTCAAGAGAAAATCTCTTCCAAATGTTTTGCTCTTCGCCCTCGCCCTCGCCGTCGTTCCGCTCACCCTTTCTCAAACTCCCTCCGCCACTGTTCCTCCCGATGACGCGGCAGTCCGCCAGCGCGCCGATGCTCTCCTCAAACAAATGACTCTCGACGAAAAAATCGGCCAGCTCAGCCAGCTCTTCGATTTCCGCAAAGAGCAAGCGACCGACGACGCCGTCGCGAAAGGCCAACTGGGCTCGCTGCTCTTCGTCACCGATCCCGCCGAAATCAATCGGCTCCAACACCTGGCCGTTGATCAAACCCGCCTCCACATTCCTCTCATCTTCGGCTTCGACGTCATTCACGGCTTCCGCACTATTTTCCCAGTGCCCATCGCCATGGCGGCTTCTTGGGATCCCTCCGCCGCAACAAAAGCACAAACCATCGCCGCCAAAGAAGCTCGCTCCGTCGGCATCGACTGGGCCTTCGCGCCCATGCTGGACATCGCGCGCGATCCACGCTGGGGCCGCATCGTCGAAGGCGCCGGTGAAGATCCCTATCTCGGTTCTGCAATGGCCGCCGCGCAAGTCCGCGGTTTCCAGGGCGACTACATTGGCTCGCCCGATCACATCCTCGCCTGTATGAAACATTTTGCCGGCTATGGGGCCGCCGTCGGCGGCCGCGATTACGACGAAGCCTACATTCCCGAGACTCTTCTCTACAATGTCTACCTCAAGCCCTTTCACGCCGCGGTCAAGGCAGGCATCGGCTCTGCCATGAGCGCCTACCTCGATTTGAACGACGTCCCCGCCACCGGCAATCGTTGGCTTCTCCACAATATTCTGCGCGACGAATGGAAGTTCACAGGCTTCGTCGTCAGCGACGCGAATTCCGTGAAGAGCCTGCAAAATCACGGTTACGCCAAAGATGTCTACGAATCTGCACTCTACGCTTTCAACGCAGGCGTAAACATGGAGATGGCCATCAATTTCACCGCCTACTCGAAGAGCCTGGCAACCGCCGTCGAACGCAAACACATCACCGTGCAGCAAATTGAAGACGCCGCCCGCCCCATTCTCGAAATGAAAATCCGCCTCGGCCTCTTCGAACATCCTTACGTCGACGAAGCTCGCGCCCGCCAGGTTCTTGCCACGCCGGAACATCGCATCGCCGCGCGCCTTGCTGCCGAACGCACCGCCGTCCTCCTGCGCAACGAAGGCGGCCTTCTCCCGCTCAAGAAAAACGCTTACAAAAAAATCGCCGTCCTCGGCCCTCTTGCGGATTCACAAGCTGATACGCTCGGTTCTTGGGCCTTCCAGCAAGATCTCGCGGAAACAATCACCGTCCTCGCGGGCCTGCGCAATAAACTTGGCGCGCAAGCCGAACTCAGCTACGCGCCCGGGGTCCAGATCCGTCGCCAGATTCCCTCGTTTTTCGACGCCATTTTTAATTTGAAGCCGCAACCAATCTGGACTCCCGAGCAATCGAAAGACGAAATGTCCAAAGCCGTCGCCCTTGCCAATTCCTCTGACCTCGCCATCCTCGTTCTTGGGGAAGCCCAAAATATGAGTGGCGAAGCCGCCTCGCGAGAATCGCTGAACCTCCCCGGTGATGAAGAAAAACTTCTCGAAGCCGTAGCTGCAACCGGCAAACTCGTCGTTCTCGTTCTTCTCAACGGCCGCCCGCTCAATATCAAATGGGCCGCCGAGCACGTTCCCGCGATCCTCGACGCCTGGTATCCCGGCACACAAGGCGGAAACGCCGTCGCCAATCTTCTCTTCGGCGACGTTGTCCCCGGCGGTAAGCTTCCCATCACGTGGCCGCGCGACGTCGGCCAAGTACCGATCTATTACGCGCACAACACCACGCAAGCCCCGGAGAATCAAGGCAAGCGCTACTGGGGTGAGGAAAGCACGCCGCTTTATCCCTTCGGCTACGGGCTCAGCTATTCCAATTTCGCTTTTTCAAATCTCAAGCTCAGCCGAAGCGAAATCAAACCCGGCGGAACCATTGACGTGAGCGTCGACGTCGAAAACACCGGCGCTTCCGCGGCTGACGAAGTTGCTCAACTCTACATTCATCAACAATACGGCAGCACGTCGCGCCCTGTGCGCGAACTAAAAGGGTTCGACCGCATCACCCTTGGTGCGCATGAAAAAAAGACCGTTCACTTTTCGCTTGGAAATGACGAACTGACGTACTGGAGCACGGCGACAAAATCCTGGGTTGAGGAACCCACCGCCTTCGACGTTTGGGTTGGCGCTGATTCGAACGCGTCTCTCCACGCCAACTTTAATATCACGCACTAACGCAACGGCACCTCACAAAAATGAAGAAGCGGGCGATGCGTCTTTCGCACCGCGCGCTTAGTTTGTTGGAACGTGCCGCACCGGCGTCGCCTGCGATCCCGGACCGGGCTCCGGCACCGGCTTCGGCATCTCCGTGTCTTTGAATCGCGGCACCATCTCATCAGCCATCGCCAGTGCGTACACTGCCGAAGCAATCTCCACGGCGCCTTCTCTCACGTCCTCCTCGTAAATCCGCTCATAGGTATCCAGATTCGTGTGATGCGTATACGTACCATAGTCAAAAGGGTCCTGCGTCAACCCAATTCCCGGCAATCCTGCATTGTTAAACGAAGTGCTGTCTGTCCCCCCCGTCCTGCGGCTGTCCGAGGCAATCGCTCCCATGAATCCCCAATCCTCAAACGGCATCATCGCTTCGCGTACCATGTCCGCCGCGCCTGCCGGTCCAAACACGCCAGCCCCTCGCGGTTTTCCCGTCCCGGAATCGATGTTGAAGTACGCGTCTAGTTTCGCGTACTCCGGCTTCTGGCTTTCAAAACTTCCAAAGTGCTGCTGCACGTACGCGAGCGACCCGAGCAGCCCTTCTTCCTCACCGCTCCACAACGCCACGCGAATCGTGCGACGCGGCTTCACATGCAGCGCCGCCAAAATTCGCACGGCCTCCAGCATCATCGAGGAACCAATGCCGTTGTCGGTGGCGCCCGTCGCGTCGTGCCACGAATCATAGTGCCCGCCGAGCATGACGATCTCATCTTTTTTGTCGGTGCCGGTGATTTCTCCAATCGCATTGAACGCCGTCGTGCCCTCGGGATATTCCTTGTTCTGAATATTGACGCGCAGGGCCACCGCTGTCCCATCGCCGATAAACCGCGAAATCCGCCCGTAATCCTCATTGCGCATCACGAGCGTTGGCACAGCCCTCGTCCAATCGTAAGTTCCATTTTGTTGCGCGATGATGACCCCGTGCGATCGCCCCGCATCGTTAATCCGAACCAGCGCCCCGTTGTCCACCAAGAACTGATCCACCTGACGCGAAACTTCCTGTCGCGTCAGCTGTCCTTCAGGCGGCTTCGGCTGCTCGGGAAACCGGAACGGCCGCGGATTCTTCGTATCGAAACGCGACTTCCACTCGTCCTCGGGCCTCCGCATAGGCGCCGGGTTCATCTCCTCCGGCACCTCCACGTGCCTCCCAACCATCACGATTGCTCCTCGAACTTTATCCTTCATCGCATTCAGATACGTATCAAGCTCGGCCTGCGTTGGCTGCTTCGGCTCTGCTGGCTTCGCGGCTGTCGGCATCGGTGGCGCAGCCCATTTCGGCTCTGGTGGCGGCGGCGCGCCTCCGAAGAAGTTAAATCCAGCGCCGGTCGGCGGCGCCAATCCCGGCGGCTGCAGGATCACTACTTGCGCCGTAACGACTCCGTTCGTGCTCGGCGTCCACGCCAGCGGCTTGACCATCAATTGTCCATGGAATGGTGTAACCGCTTCCGCCAAAAGCTCTGTGTTTTCCCAGCCCGGGACGGGCGTCGCGGAACTCGGTGGCTGAAAAGTCCACGGCTCCAAATGGGTATTCACCAATCCCCACGACCCCATGGTCTTCACTGCCCAATCATCGGCCGCCTTCAAATTTGGCGTGCCTGTCACGCGTGGCCCATACACGTCCGCGATTTCATGGATGATCCACATAATCTTTGAATTATTCGTCTCTTCCGCGCGGATCAGTGTGTACATTTCGGAAAGCCCCGGAGCCTGCGCCGTCATCGGCATCGCCGCCAGCAGCAAAAAACAAATCACGCACACACACAATTTCCCCACAGTCCCTCCCCCAATGTCTTTCAAGATCGACGTCCCGAACTGCCGCGAAAAATTTCCACCTGGCTTGCGGTCGTGCATCGCTCGGTCGCCCGCCAATATACGCTCGCTACCTCTCGCAAGCAACGCGCATGCTTACATTCAACCGGAGGGCACGACATGCCATGCCCCTACGAGGGGCGGCGCAGTTCGTAATTTGCGAAAGCGGTCGAGCTATTTCGCGGACTTCAATTCCAGGCTTACCAGATTGCGCACCCACCGAGCTGGCCGCTTGTCTTCCGTTACCACCAACTTGAAGGGCCCGGACTTCGCATCAAGCGGCTGCCCATTCATGGTGTCGGCGACGATGACTTCGCCGGAATGAAACGTGGGATCGGCTTCGGCGAGAGCAATGACCGCCACGTAGCCGTCGGACCCGGTCGCAACGATGTATCCACTTAATGCTACGCCGCGCAGGTCGTGTCCCAACGGTGCCCCAAGCTTGCCGAGCACATCCGCGAGGCGGACTCCCGCATATGTCTCGTCAGCTTTGGAATGCTCGTTGTGGACGGTGACGGTGGTGCGAGGCATGGATTTTAAGTCGGCGACTTTCAGCTTTAGGTTTTCTTGCTTGGTATAGGCCGAGACACGCAGCTCATCCGTGGGTGTGGTGAGTTCGAGGACAGGGGTGACCACTGGCCCGCTGACTCCAATTTCGAGACGAACGGGCACTATCTGAACTTCTTTGGTTCCCTGAACGTCGATATGTGTCGCTGCCGACTTGAACCCGCGAGCCTCGACGAACAAAGCGTAGCTGCCCGTACTTAAATTGAGCGAAAGCTGACCGGCCTCGTCCGTCTGCATTTTTGCTGGCCCCGGATCGGGCGAGGGAACAACACGAATGGCGGCGTGAGAGATGCTGGCTCCTAAGGGTTCAGTCACACGTATGCTGACTGGCGCCGTCGCAGCCTGCTGCGCGAAAACGGTGCCAGGAATAATCGTAGTAATAAGCAGCAAGACGAACAACGCTGCACTGCCCAAAACATATTTGTTCTTTGATGGTTTCATGCCAAAAGCATACGGCGTAAATCCGCGGAAGTCAGCCCCCGGCTTCATTGCAAGCCACAAACAGCACCCGCCGCTCCGGCAAAATATTATCTTGAACATATTTTGGCTCCGTGATTCCATGCCCCAAGAGTTCACCGCGAACAAAATCCTGCAGCAAATGGAGAGTGTTTATGACGAACGCCCGGAAATTCCCTTCGCCCGCAAGTAATCCGACGCGCCGCCAGTTGATCGCGGGCGTGACCATTGCTCTGGGCAGCCTCGCTTTGGCTTCAACCGAAGCTTTTGCGCAAGCTGTTCAAGAGATTTCTCATTCCGAGGATTCCATTCATCAGGAGCCCGTTTTCAAAGCCAGCCGCAAACGCGTCTATGAAGCCCTCACGGACGCCAAACAATTCCAGAAAGTCACGCAGCTCAGCGCCGCCGTGCAATCCGGCATGGCGAAAGGCAATATTCCGGCGGAGATAGTCGCCGAAACAGGCGGCGCGTTCAAATTCTTCAACGGCTTTATCGTCGGGTGGAACCTTGAACTCGTGCCCAACGAACGCATCGTCCAAGCGTGGCGAGTGGCCTACTGGCCTGCGGGTGACTGGTCCCTCGTCAAGTTCGTCTTGATCGAACAAGGTTCCAACACCAAGCTGATCTTCGACCACACCGGCTTTCCCAAAGGCGACGCCGACCACTTGCTCGAAGGCTGGAATGGCAACTACTGGCAACCCCTCGCCAAATTCCTGGCTCAACCGTAACCCAAACCGAACCGAACCGCCTTTAGGTCACAGCACGCTGTGATTGGGCTTTCACAGTCGTACTAACTAGGGTGCCTTCTGCCGTCTCATTCCTTCCCCCTTCGTTGCCAGATCGGGATTGGCTTGCCTGCACCAGCTAGACCCCTCGAGGCGCCTGTGTCCGCCCCTTCCAGTGGCCACCCTTACCCATCCAGTAGCGCATCGCGGAAACCCACGTCGCATACGTGTAGAACACTGCGGTCAGCGGCAGCAGCGGTGTCCAGACTATCGATAACCGGTAAAAACGCACCGTGGGGAGGAATGAGAGAGTCATGAAAAGCCAAGCCACAAAACCAAGCGTCCGAGACGTCGAATCATGGGCGAAAAGTAGAATCACTGGAGCAAAGTAGGTCAGAAACATTGCCGCTAGCGTTCCCGTCAGGAGGAGCGCCGAGTAGCGCAATTGCGTAAACGCCGTCCTTGCAATCAGATCCCGAATCTCCCCGAAAGTCCCATAAGCACGCAAACTCGTGCTCTTTCGCGTCAACCCCATCCACACCTTACCGCCGCTCAGCTTTACGGCCTTCGCTAGCGCGCAATCGTCAATCACCTCACCCCGTATCGCTTGCAACCCACCAATCCGCGCAAGTGCCTCCCGCCTTAACAAGATACAGCCGCCCGCCGCTCCAGCCGTACCTAACTCCTCCTCCGCAATCCACTGCGGCGAATAAAGCATCAGAAAGAAATATAGAAACGCAGGGATTAGCGCCCGCTCTGGCAGTGTCTTCGCCTGAAGTAGTACCATCAGCGACGCCAGCTCCAACTTATCCCGTTCCGCACGAACCACCAGGCGCCGCAAAGTATCCGGCGCATGTTCTACGTCCGCATCCGTAAACCAATAATAAGTAGGGACTTCCGGCGTTGCAGCCGGTACTTCAGTCCCTGATGCCCCCGACATCGTGACGCCACCGTTGAAGACTCCTTCGTTCAGAGCCCACAATTTCCCGGTCCAACCCTCCGCCAGCGCCGAAGCGCTCACTATTCTCACCCGCTCACCGACGCCGCTCTCGTCGGCGACCTGCTGAGCAATACCAGCGGTCGCATCCTCGCTGTGATCGTCCACGACCACGACGAAAAACGCGCCGGGATAGTTTTGCTTGACCAGCCCGGCGACTGCCCGCCCAATCGTCTCCTCCTCATTCCGTGCCGGCACCACGGCCATCACTTGCGGCCATTCCCCCGGCGTCTCGAGTGGCTCCCGGTCCGCATCCAGCTTCCCAACCCTCCAAAACCAACCTCGCCCAAAAAACAGATGCAGCCATATCCCTAAAGTGATGATTCCAAGGACGTTCGCGATATGCGGATGGAAAAGAGGCGTCATCGGAGAGTGCAAATTGAATCTCTCACGACCAGTACCCTTTTGTCACGGCGGAGTACAGCGTGGGGCCCTGCTCGCTGCCAGCTAATCAGTGTTCAAGCCAGGTGGTCCCGCTCACTACCTAACCATTCACTTTTCAAGCCAGGTCTTCGGGGCGAATCGGCAGGCGGCGGATACGAATCTGCTTTTTCGAGGAGCGCGTGGCGTTGTAAATGGCGTTGCAAAGGGAAGGGGCGATCACAGGAACCGTTGGTTCGCCAATGCCGGTCGGTTTTTCTTCGCTCGCGACCAGATGGACTTCGATCGGCGGAGCTTCGTTCATTCGCATCATGCGGTAATCATTGAAGTTAGATTGGACGATGCGGCCGCGCTCGATAGTGATGGCATCCTTAAGTGTTGCCGTGAGGGCATAAATCGCCGCGCTTTCCACTTGCGCGCGCACACCGTTTGGATTGACCACGCGTCCGCAATCCACGGCGCACACCAATCGTTTTATTTTCAGCTTGCCCTGGCGCACAGAAACTTCCGCAACGGTTGCAGTGTAAGTATCGAAAGAGAAAAACCCCGCAATGCCGCGCCCTTCGCTATCCGGAAGCGGCTTACCCCATCCAGCTTTCTCGGCTGCCAATTGCAGCACGCCCTTCAGTCTCCCGGTATCCAGAGGTGGGGCGCCGGGACCTCCGCCGAATTGCGGAATATTGCGCGACTCGCCGATTAATTTCACCCGAAACTTCAGAGGATCTTCTCCGGCGGCCGCAGCGAGCTCGTCAACAAAGCTTTCCACAACGAATCCGCTGCTCGAGTGCTCCACGGAACGCCACCAGGCACGCGGAGCGCTGGAATGCGCCAGTGTGTATTCGATGCGGATATGCGGAGATTTGTACGGGACTGTCGCGCCCGTCCCAAATTCGCCTTGGCCGTTGTCTTCCTCGCTTTTTGGACTCCACTTGGCCGCGATGGAGGTCGAGGTTTGGAAATGTTTCCACGCGGCAAGATTTCCAGCCGCGTCCACGAGACCCTGGCACTTGTGATACGACGCCGGTCGGTAGAAGTCATGGTGCATGTCGTCTTCGCGCGTCCACAGCACCATCACGGGCTTGCCCGCTATTTTCGCGACTTGCGCTGCTTCCATTACGAAGTCTGCCTGGTAGCGCCGGCCGAAACCACCGCCCATTTGCGTGGTATGCACGATTACTTTTTCGGGAGGAAGCTTTGCCGCTTCTGCGATCACACCCTGCGCCCACTGCGGAGCCTGCGTTGGTACCCACGCTTCCGCACGGTCCGCTTGAATGTGCACGGTGCAGTTCATCGGCTCCATGCATACGTGGGCGGCAAACGGGAGTTCGTAAACGGCTTCCACTTTATTCGGTGCGGCGGCGAGCGCGGAATCAGCGTCGCCTTCGTTTCGAATGACTCCGCCCAGTTTTGCGGCGTTTGCGACGAATTGTTTGCGCAGCTCTTCGCTCGATTCGGTTGCCGCCGCGCCCTCATCCCATTTCACTTCCAGCGCTTTGCGGCCTTGTATGGCGGCCCAGGAGTTGTCCGCAAGCACGGCGACGCCGCCGTTTGTGGAAGCGCCCCGCCCACTGGTTTCGATTTGGAAAACATCGCGAACACCCGGGACGGCCTTGGCTTTCGTAGCGTCAAACGAAGCGACTTTTCCGTAGAAGACCGGGCAACGCGCGATGACCGCGTAGAGCAAGCCGGCCTGCCGCGTATCGATGCCGTAAATCACAGTACCGGTGGCTTTGGAAGCCGCGTCCACTCGATGGGTGTCATGCCCGAGGATCGTAAAGTCGCGCGAATTTTTCAGCGGCACTTCCTTGAAATTAGGAATCGGCAGCAGCGCGGCATCAGCTACCAGCTCGCCGTAGGTGTAGGAGCGCTCCGGATGCCCGTGCACCACGTAGCCGTTCTGCGCTTTGCAGGTGTCGGTACCGACTTCCCACTTTTTGGCGGCTGCCGCGATGAGCATTTCGCGAGCAGCGGCGCCCGCCTGGCGCAGAGGCAGCCAGGAACCACCGACGCTGCCGCTTCCGCCGGTACCGTGATCATAGATTTTGGGATTCGTGGGGGCCTGCTCGATAGTTACTTGCTTCCAGTCGAGGCATAGCTCTTCCGCGAGAATCATCGGTAGCGCCGTCATGATGCCCTGGCCCATTTCGGACTTGGCCAGAATCAACGTGACGTGATTGTCCGGAGTGATCTTCACCCAGGCGTTCAGAGGATTGAGGGGAGGTTTCTCCTGCTCCTGTGCGGGATCGGAAGAAGCGCGCGCGGGCAAATGAAAACCAACGAGCAAAGCGGCACCGCCCGCGGCGCTCGTTTTCAGGAAAGTCCGGCGGTCAACGGAAAGAAGAGTTGCCATGGTCTTACTCCTGCCACAGATTTTGGCGAGACTTACGGACAGTCTTTTAGACGGATGTTATGCCTTTTCGGCTGGCGAGCCTGCGGCGCGATGGATGGCTTTGCGGATGCGCTGGTAGGTGCCGCAGCGGCAAATGTTGCCGCTCATGAAGTCATCGATGTCGGCATCAGTGGGTTTTGGTTTTTTCGCGAGCAGGGCCACCGCGGACATGATTTGTCCGGACTGACAATAGCCGCACTGCGGAACGTCTTCCGCGATCCAGGCTACCTGCACAGGGTGGGTGCCGTCGGCAGATAGTCCTTCAATCGTGGTGATTTTCTTTCCGCTCACGCTCGAGATCGGCGTGATGCAAGAGCGCGTGGCTTCGCCGTTGATGTGTACGGTGCAGGCGCCGCAGAGAGCCATTCCGCAGCCGAATTTCGTCCCCGTCATATTCAGGACGTCCCGCAGCACCCAGAGAAGCGGCATATCCGGGCTGACATCTGTCAGCGTCTGGGATTTTCCGTTCAATATGAAAGTGATGGCCATGGGGTCCTCCTCAAGCAGATGGATATCCTACAACAACCGGGGAATGATTGAAAATCTACGAAATATCGCCTAGGGCTTAGGGCACTCAATCTCGTCAGACGGCTGCCTTCAGGCAAGGTTAGTCAGTCACGACACAAGAATCCAGCTTCAGGGGAATGTACTAACGGGGAGATGGGATTCCCTACGGGCGGCTGTCTGTTGAGACTTCGCGAGTCCTACGGTTGCAGTCTCCGCGGGATGGCTAGCTCCGAACGGGGAGGCACGCACGACGTAGCGTAGGGGGGAATGTGGGCTCCCTCCAAACGGGTAGCAGGTGACGAGCGTGAGCTCGTCTTCGCTAGTCGGCGCGAGCAAGTCCACATTTTGCGGCGCCACGACCTGGATGAAATCTACAACGTAACCCCGCTCATACAAACCGCCCCGTCGCATATCAAACCATGCGATCTGAATCGTGTCACCCTGAGCAATGTTCTCCAAAGGCAGAAACCAGCTCGTGCGATGCCCTGCCAGCACGATGTTGCCCGGCTTCCCCAGTGAAGCTCCGCTGAGCAGCAGCGCCGGACCGAACGCCAGCGTCCGCGGAGTCGCGGCGTCCAAAACAATCTCGTCGTAATTCAGGCGCGGAATTCGCAGCCGTGCTATCGGATGTGTATCGGCCCATGGCCACGGTGCGTGAGGCTCTCCCGAACGCGTGCTCTGTTCCCAGGCCCGGCGGATCAGCACACCTGCAAGTTTGGCCTTCGCGTGTAAGTAAGCGGCATGGCCCGTGAGGCATGTTCCGGCCAGTAGGACTAGGGCGCACAAAATCCGCAGGGCCTTCACAACAGTTCCCCTCGTCTCCGCACGAAATACCACAACATGAGACCGGCCAAGAGAAATGCGGCGCCCAGGTTCTCGAGAAAGGAGTCGGCCGTACCCGTGGCAGGCGCGCCAAAGACTTTTTCCATTTGCCACCCGTCAGGCAACTCGGTGGGCACGGCAGCAGTAGTGGATTGGCCGCCGGCGTTCACCACGACTTCTTCCACGGCAACCAACGAAGTGAACCGCGTGACAAGGCGATAGCGAATCGCATGGGCAATGACAGTTGCGCGAATCTCCGCTTGTTCGTCCTCGCCGGACTCCCGCCAACGGTCCATCAGCTCTTCGACCCGTTGGCGCGCCCAGAGCGTGGTGATTCCCGGATGGAAAGCCGCCTTCGAAGTGTCGAACGCGATGGTGGTCTCATACGGGTCATTGCCCGCACGAGCCGTCAGATGCAGCAGGCCAACACGTCCTTTTGAAATGCGGCCGAAGATGAGCAGCGGCTGCTGCTGAAAAAGATCCGGCGGGCGCTCGGGATACAGGTCCGTTACTTCCGCTCCTTCGAATGACAACTTCACATCGGTCAACACAGGACTCTCGATGCTTTCAAACAGGTGCGTCATCTGCGCCTGAATCTCATGGATGTCCGCGATGTGCGTGAAAGTCCCTCGGCCAAATTGCGCCATCTTTGTGGCCAGGAAGAGATTCGGCGCGCTGCCGATGGCAACGGTATATAGGCGAGCTCCGCCCAATTCGTGGCGAAGGGCTGCGAAGATTTGTTCTTCGTTGCCAAGATCGCCGTCCGTGAGAAGAACGATGTGGCGCAGCGTTCCGGGAGTCTGTGGTTTCCGCATCACGTGGAGCAGGGCAGGCAGCATCTCGGTGCCGCCACCAGCCTGAAGGTACTGCACATACTTGCTGGCCTTTGCCAGGTTATCCGGCGTGGCAAGCAACGGCTCCGACGAGAATTCCTGGTAGCTGTGGTTGAACGCGAGAATACCGAAGCGATCGGCGGGACCGAGACGGCCCAGAGCCTGGAGCAAAGCTTCGCGAGCCTGCTCGATGGAAGTGCCGCCCATTGAGCCGGACACGTCAATCACATAAAGCATTTCGACCGGCATGCGCTGGCTGGGCCGGACGGTGGGCGGAAAAGCAGCGAACAAGAATTGTGTTTCGGCGGAATCGTTTCCCGGAGAGAGGAACAGAGCGGCTTTTGGCTGGGAGGTTTCGGTTTCCTGTACTTCGAGGATGAAATCTTTGTTTGGAAGAGTAGCGCCCGAAGCAAGTTCGACGTGCCGCCGGCCATCTGACAAGCGACTCACGTTGACCACATGGGAAACGCAGTTGACCGATGCAGTATCAAAGCCGGGGTCCAGGTCAACGGTGAGCGAGATGTCGTGCCCCGAGCGGCTTTCCGGATTTCGCACAATGGGGGTGATGCGCGAGGCGTCCTCGACGGCGTCGGTATCGGAAGCCCAGCCGGTTCCGGTGTGATCAATCGCTTGCGTTCCGGGAATGTAGCGCGGACCGACAACCATCGGGAAAACAAGACGCATCTTTCCCTCCTCCCAGCGCAACGCCTCGACGTATCGCAAGCGGACGTCGATGTGGTCGCCGGGCATAATGTTCGCCACGGAAGCTGTGAAAATGTTGGGGCGCTCTTCCTCGAGTAAGGCGGCGCGCTTGCCATCCGATTTCGCCTGTTCATAGACGCGCTTGGCCTCCTGGCGTTCGTGGATTTCGCTTCGAATGATGCGATTGCCAATGCGAATTTCCATGTCGTAGACAGCGGCGTCATGGGGCAGTGGGAAAATGTAGACGGCTTCGACTGGTGTTGTACTGGAGTTGAGGTATTGCTGTGTCACCGTCGCTGAAGCGACTAGGCCGCGCACATCCACGGCTGCATCGGTGTGCACCAGGGGGACGGACTCGTAGCGACCGGAGATGGGCGAGCGATAGAGCAACGATCCTTCGCCGACCCGCGACGGACCGTCATCGCTCTGTCCACCAGACAGACCGGCGGAGATCGTTGTCATTGCTAGCAACGCCAGAAAAAAGCGCGTAAGCGTACCTTTGAAAAAATTTGCCACGGATAGTGCCATGTTCCCCTCCACTCGAAGTCCAGCGCAGCGGAGGTGCAAGCGGCAGACCAAGGCGTTTGGGGAAGAGCGGCGCGCTTAAGTGGCGGAGAATGGCTTAGTTAGCGCGTGCAGGCGGGCTCGATCAGCTGGCGGGTTCGTGTTGAGGCACCCACGGCTGTGGGAGGGCGTGGACACAAAGTCGAGGGATGCGGGCCTATTCGGTCATAACCGGGAGTCGGCGGTAACCGTGAGCGGCTTGGTGGGCGTTTCGGTTTCAACGCCACGCCAACCTACCGGGCGTCCGCTGACCGCTTCCTTCACCGAGCGGAAGAGGACCACGTACATGAGCTGGCGATAGTAGAAGCGCTGTAGAAGGACGGGGACGAGCAAAGTCCAATCTTCTTTTTTCTCGAGAGCAAACGCGAGGGCGCACGTGAGCACATCGATCAGCAAGAAACCGAGGAAGAAGATGACGGATTTTTCGACGTCCGCTGTGGTCCAGAGCTGCGGCAATTTCGTCACGCGGAATTGCGCCAGACCCCAGAGCAACAAAGAGCCGAAAAACATCAGGTCGATGACCGGCGAGATCAGCGGAAGCACTAACTGAAAGACGAAGATATTCGGCAGCGCGATCCAGCCGAGAGTGCCGTGCTTTGGCCGGAAGAGCGTGTCGCTGTGCTTCCAGAATGATTGCAGGGTGCCAAAGGTCCAGCGGAATCGCTGGCGAATCAGGGCGCCGGCGGTTTCGGGGGCTTCGGTCCAGGCGATGGCTTCCTCGTCATAACTGATACGCCAGCCGAGGCGGCGAATCCCGATGGTCAGGTCCGCATCTTCTGCAACTGTATCCGCGGTGATGCCTCCGGCGGCTTCAATGGCCTGTTTACGCCACGCGCCCAGCGCGCCGGGGACGACCGTGATGCAATTCAGAAGGTCGAAAGCGCGCTTCTCCATATTTTGGCTGGTGATGTATTCGAGCGCCTGCCAGCGCGTTAGCCAGCGCGAGCGGTTGCCGACTTTGACGTTGCCGGCAACAGCGCCGACAGTCGGATCCGAAAAATGACGCAGCAATTTGCTGATCGCGTCCGGCTCGATTTCGGTGTCTGCATCAATGGTGACGACGATTTCAGTGTCGGACTCACCCAACGCGCGGTGCAGGGCTGCCGCTTTGCCACGATTGACTTGATGGATGATGCGCACGCGAGCGTCATCTCCGAAAGAGGCGTCGAGCAGCGGGCCTGTTTTGTCAGTCGAGCCATCATTGACGACGATCACGCGTAGAGATTTTACGTCGGAGGCAAGCACGGAGGTTACCGTCTGCACCACGACCGATTCTTCGTTGTGGGCGGGGATCAGAACGGTGACGGCAGGCTCTGGCACGGGCATCACGGCGTGGTCAGGACGCAGCTTCTCGATCAGCGCCAGAATGCCGATGACGAGCGCGCGAGCGCTGACCAGGACGATGCCGACGATGAAAATCGTTGCGATGGTAAACCGAAACCACTGAAAAATAGTGAAAATGAAACCGTCCGCGCGCGCTTCGAATCTTTCTTGCGTCGAGAGCGGCAGCATTACTTCCGCTCGCGTCTTGCCAATCAAGTCCCCGACGGACACGAACTGATAACCGCGAGCGCGCAGTGCGTCGATGACTTGCGGCAGCGCAGCCACAGTTTGAGCGCGCTCTCCGCCGCCGTCATGCAGCAGGATGATGTTGCCCTTGTCCACTTGTCGCAAAACGTTTTGAACGATGTCGGCCGCGGGCATCTGGTTCTTTCCGTCAGGAGAACTCCAATCGTCAGGATCGATCCGCTGGCCAACAATCAGGTATCCCATATCCTGCGCAACAGGCAGCAGGGCCACTTCCTCGGCATACTCCGGCTGGTGATCGATGCCGTAAGGCGGGCGGAAAAGAATGGTCTTTGCCCCCAGGGTGCTCTCAATGAGGCGTTGGGTCAGATTCAGCTGCCATCGGAGTTCCGTCTTAGTGATTTGATCAAACTGCGGGTGAGTGAACGTGTGATTGCCGATTTCGTGGCCTTCAGCGAAAGCACGCTTAAGGATATCGGGGTTTTGATTTGCGGCCTCGCCGACGACGAAGAAGACGGCGGGCGCCTTTTTCTTTTTGAGGACGTCGAGAATCGCGGGAGTCCAGCGTGGATCGGGGCCATCATCGAAGGAGAGGACAACTTTTTTTTCTTGCGTGCCGCCGATTTGGTCGATGTCGTAGGAGAGTGGCAATTCTTCGTAGGTTTCGTCTGTGAAGAGGTCGGTGTCAGGGTCGTATAGGAAACTGCGTCGGCCGGCTTTGGGCGTGTCGGCAAAATGCCAAATGTCGCCGTTACCCTCCAAGGTCAGATCGGGTCCGGGCGGAATATCCTTAATTTTTTGACGAGCGGCGTCATCGGGGCGAGTGGCGTCCCAGATGGGCCAGATAGACGAATCCGCAGAACCCATCCGCCAGAGGGCGGTGCCCTGCACACCCAGGCGTTCGCTTGCGCGAAGCTGGTTGTAAGCCGTCACGGCGTCCAGCATCCAGACCCTATGAATGTGATTTTGCTCGTCGGAATAGGAATAGTGTGGATTCAGCGAGCTTTCGTCGAACTCGACGTCGGTTTCCGATTCGTAAGCGTGGAGCAACGCTTCCTGAACGCTGAACTCCGCGCCGGACCAGGTTCCCTTCTTTCCCGTTTCGCCCCAGTCGTACGCATAGTTGGCGATGCCCACGACAATTTTTTGCGCGGGCACGACTTCCAGAATTTGGCGCAGGTTTTCGACAAACCAGTCCTGCGCGGCGATGGGTCCGGGCGGCGACGTCAGCCAGTGTTGGTCGTAATTCATGAGGATGATGGCGTCGCACTGTTTGCCGAAATATTCGTAGTCGTAATCGTCGTCGCGCGCGGGCAGAGCGATCATCAGTTTAAGGTTGGCGGCGTGGAGCGAGGCGGCGAGTTCCGCGGCGAACTGTTTGAAGTGAACCTGGCTGGCAACCGGAACTTCCTCGAAGTCCACAACGATGCCTGATTGGTGAGCCAATAGGGCGTATTGACTGACATTTTGAATGAGAAGGCGCCGAGCAGCGGGATTTGCAAGCAGGGCGGCCATTTCGTCGATGTGCCAGGTATAGCCGTCGTAGTTGTCGAGCATGCCCATCATCGGCAATTCGATAGGGGGATTGAGCGATCTCATCCAATCGTGAAGCTCATCGCCTTTTAGAAGGGAGATAGCCTCCGCAGGCGTCGCTTTCACGGGACGCGTTTGGTTGTGCGTATAGTCCACGATGGTAATAACGCCGTCTGGCGTTACGGCGTGCAATTGTTCGGGGATGAGCAGGTCAAGATCTTTGTAGTGCTTCTTGAGCGAAGCGAGGCTGTTGGCGTCCCAACTGACATAGAACGCAGCGCGGAGCGCGTCGTAAGTTTCCGGAACTTTGCCGATGTTTGCCACGCGGCGGTGGCGGCCTTCGCGCCCAGCGACGGTTTTTTTCTTCGCAGCCGTTTTCAATGCGTGAAAAGCGGGCTTGATTTCCGGCAGCAGGCCGGCCGGGAGCTCGACGCTTACCACGATGGTGACAAAGAAATAGGCGAGCAGGAGCGTCAGAAGAGCTCCGGTGATTTCCATGACGCGGCGCGTGCGGCGCCATCGCGCACGTTGAGCGTCGTAAAAGATAGGACCGCGTTCTTTCATGAATGTCTAGAACAATGCATACATCAATGCGTGTAACCTGGCGGCATGGCAGGGAACTGGGCCGTGGGCGAGCCTAGACCGTCTGCGCGATTCCGTCTGCTCTATTGTAAGATGCGTTGCGTTCATGAAGCGAATTTTCTCGCATACTGTCGCCGCCCTGGCAGCAGGCCTCTGCCTGCGGCTGTTCTTTGCATTCAAGTTTCCCTTCGCCCCAACGGATACGGCGCTCTATGAACAACTGGCCACGAATTGGCTGCAGCATCACGTCTACGCCGTAACCGTGGACGGGGCGCTGGTGCCCGTCGATCTGCGCATGCCGGGTTATCCCGCGTTTTTGGCCATTATTTATGCGATTACGAGGCGCACCGGCCCGGAAGCGCGGCTGTGCGTCACGCTGGTGCAGTCGGCGGTGGACTTGGGTACTTGCCTGTTCACCGCCGGTCTCGCCGCACTGCTCGCTTTGCTGAGGCCGAATCCCGAAAGCTGGAAGCGCGTCTATATCGTGGCGCTGTGGATAGCTACGCTCTGTCCGTTCACTGCAAATTACGCGGCTGTTCCGATGACCGAAGTATTTGCGGGATTCTTCACGGCGGCTGCCCTGATGTCGCTGACCGCCCTGATTTGGGCCGCATGCGGCGGAAAAGCAGGGTTTTTCGTAAGAAAGTGGGCCTTGCGGCATGCTGAATCGATCTTCGCGCTCACCAGCGGATTTTTGATTGGAATGGGGACGCTCTTTCGTCCAGAAACGCCACTTCTGCTTGTTGCGACTTGGCTACTTCTTGCTTTTGTTTGGCTGCAAAGGCGGCGACTTGCTTCTCTGGCACGGCTGCTCGCGTTGACCGCGATCGGATTCGTGCTGCCGCTCACTCCGTGGGTTGTGCGCAATGCCGTGACACTGCACGAAGTGCAGTTTCTCGCCCCCAAGAATCTAAATATGTCCGGGGAATTCGTTCCGCGGGGTTTCATGGCTTGGGAAAAAACCTGGCTCTTTCGCATGAAGGAATGTTTTCTCGTCCCATGGAAGCTGGACGATGAAGTTATCAATCTAGAAGACATCCCCGCACGAGCTTTCGACACGCCGGAAGAAAAGGAACGCGTGGCGGCGCTCCTCGAGCTTTACAACAACGACGTTACGATCACTCCCGAGGAAGATGCCGCTTTCGGGCAGTTGGCGCGCGAGCGGACGGCGCGGCACCCGCTGCGCACCTATTTGTGGCTGCCAGTAGCGAGGGCCTTCACCATGTGGTTTACGCCACGCATCGAGCTTTTGCCCTTTTCGGGGCAGGTTTTTCCGATCAGAGCGTCGTGGCGAGAAGATCCAATCGATCTAACCGTCACGCTCGGATTTTTTTTGTTGAACGCATTGTACGTCGCGCTTGCTCTATGGGGCGCCTGGCGAATATCGCGGGAAAGCTCTGCGCTCCGGCTGGCCGTCGCCCTGCTCCTTGGTTTCATTCTGTTGCGGACCGCGTTTCTCACCACGATTGAAACGCCCGAGCCGCGCTACGTGCTCGTGTGCTTCCCGGCGGTCTTCGCGCTGGCCGGACAGGTTTTCGCCCGGTCTGCCAAACCACGCGATTTAGATTAATGTTCGATTCTGACTGATTATTTTTCTTCGACAGGCTCGGGATGAATCGTAACGCGATAAATTTGCGGAAAATGTGCCTTAACTCGGTCCTCCAGCGTGGCCGTCACGTCGTGGACCTGGGTAATCGGCAGCGCGCCTCGCATCGTGCAATGGCAAGAAGCCATAATGTGGTGTTCCACTTGGCGGACTCGCACGTCGTGACAATTCACGAGCTCGTCGAATTCCGAAGGCAAGCCGTTCAAAAAATCCTCAATCGATCTGGAGAGCTGCTTCATTTCGCCGGCGCCTGCGTCGGGAGTGGCAATGTGGCGGCCGAGCGGCTCAATATGAATGTTCACGTCCGTCGCGCCGTCGCGCAGCTTGCGAATTCCTTCTTCGAGTGCCGTGGCTTGGCGATGCGCGTCTCGCAAGCTCAAATTTTCGTCGACTTCAAGATGCAGCTCGATGAAAAGTTGCCCCGCGTGCTGCAGCGCCGTGACGTCGTGAATGGCCAGGCCCATGCGCTGCGCAACCGCGCGAATTGCTTCAAACAGATGTTCACCCTGCGGCGCGCGGGGTTCGGCGTGCACCATGACGTCTGAAGGGACAATCTCGCCGATGCGCTTCTCGATGGCGTCGCTGAGCGCATGCACTTGTTCGAGGCTGGCTGTCCGTGCGACGCTGACGGTGGCATCGACGAAATGCCGGTTGCCCGCGCGCCTTACGCGCACGCGATCGACGTCCAAGACCCCGTCCATCCGTCCTACGGCCATGGCGATTTCCTGTTGCAAACCCTTGGGAGCAACATCAAGCAGAGCGTCCAGCGTTCGTTTGCCGAGCTGCGAGCCGACCCACAGAATAATGGCGGCGACGGCGAGGCCTGCCAGCGCGTCCGCATAGGCCAGCCACGGCAGGTTCCAGGTTTCGCCTGCCCAGACGAGCCCGATGCCGGAGATGACCACGATGGTGCTCCACACATCCGTTGAGAAGTGGAGTGCGTCGGCTTCCAGCGCGTCGCTCGAATATTTCTGCGCAACGTGCTTGAGCGCACGTGCACGAGTCACATCAATGGCCAGCGCAACGAGAAGGACGAGAATCGCGGTGACGCTCGGCTGGATGTGCACGCTGTGGAAGAAGAGCCGGTCAAACGCTTCGTAAATGATGTACAGCGCGGTGAGGAGAAGCAGAGCCGTCTCGACGAATGCGGAGAAATTTTCGAACTTGCCGTGGCCGTAAGGATGCCGTTCGTCGGCCGGTTCATCCGAGACGCGCACGGAAAGAAATGTGATCACCGCTGCGAGCAGGTCGAGTCCGGAATGAAGCGCCTCGGAGAGAACGCCCAGGCTTCCCGTGCGGAGGACGAGAAAAGCTTTCAAGGAAACCAGCAGCACGGCCGAGCCTACGCTCAGCAGTGCCGCCCTGCGCTTCTCGCGCGCTTCCTCGTTTTGCCGAGCCACCATCACCGTCTGACTAGACTACCTCAAGTGTCGGGACTTTCCGTACTCTGGGACGAATGGGCGCATGCGGCTTTCGGTCGCGCCATCACCGGCAGGCGCGCGCCGTAATGCTCCACCCCACCAGAGGAGCGCGTGCGAAACAGGTCTTGGCGTGGCATTTTCGTTCCGAACACGCGTATTACTCTTGGCACTTGCCGTCTGAGCTAAGACAGAGTATTTTCACGCTGCGTTGGGGAGCCCTCCTTATGACCGTTTATCTCCGGACTGCTGTCCTTTCTCTTGTGGGAATGTGCGCGTTCGCGCCGCGGTGCTTCACGCAGGCGCCGGCGGCTTCGCCCGCCGCGACAGTATGGAACGCGCTTTCCGCCCCGGCGATGGACCCTGCCAAACTGGCTCATGTAGAAAATGTCGACATCATACGTGACCATGTCCGCATCAATCTGACGGACGGAGTGATTCAGTTTACCCAGCCCGTTAACGGCGTCTTTTTCGGCGCAGTCTTCCACGGCAAGGGCCGGCTGCTGGCAGAGCCGCCGAATCCGCAAGAGGCTCAGCAGCTTCGCCTATTTACAAAGCAGGACAGGCTCAACGTGGAGTTTACCGACGCCACGTTTAGCTTCACGGATGGCTTGTTCGAGGAAGTCGCTAAGCAAGTGAAGTGGCAAGGCTCCGGCACAACTGCCGATGATATTTATGCGAAACGCCAAAAAGAGCGCGAGGATTTGGGTGAATCGTCCATGCCGCGCCTGCTGCAAAGCATTTTGTCGGCGGACCGCGCCCGCACCGCATACTTTCTCGCGGATCTGAAAACCGACAAGAGCTGGGTGGAAGTCCACGATGATGCGATGGATCCTGAAGATATCGGGGTTGGGCGCTGGGTGGATGTTGGGCCGTTCAAAATATTCGACACCTGGATGAGCTTCCCCGCCGGAAGCCGGACGAGCGCCGACGCCTGGAAAGATCCGCAAGCCAAGGAAGACTTCGTTATTCGCAGCTACAAGATTGACGCTGCGGTGACGTCAGGTGCGGATCTGAACGGCACCGCGCACCTGAATCTCGAGCCGCGGCTTGCGGGACAAAGAGTGCTGATCTTCAACCTCGATGCCAATCTGCGCCTCGAATCAGTCAAGGATTCCAGCAACAATGCACTGGCGTTCTACCAGTCGCGAGAAACAAAAGACCGCTACCAGTCCTACGGCGATTATGTAGCTGTGATTCTTGCGCAACCGCTAGCCGTGGGGACGCCGCTATCGCTCGATTTTCGATATGGCGGGAAACGCGCGATTCGCAAGGCTGGCAGCGGAAATTATTTCTGCGAAAGTTCGGGATGGTATCCCGAAAGGCCGAATAGCTTTTCGGCGCGCGCGGATTTTGATTTAACATTTCACAGTCCGAAAAATTCGGTGTTGGTGGCCACGGGAGAGAAAACCAGCGACACGGTCGACGGAGGCACCAGAATTACCACTTGGAAGAGCGAGATTCCCCTGGCCGTGGCGGGATTCGCCTACGGCGATTACAAAGTCATCAACGACAAAGCGGGAGATGTTGTTATAGACGTTTATGCGAACCGCGAGCTCGATGATGTGATGACGCAAGTGCAGCGTTATTTTGAGTCTGGCCCGGGCGCGCAACAGGCCGCGGTCGGTTCGATGTCGCCTTCCAATATGGCCAAAACCATGGGGACGGAGATCGCGAACTCCGTGCGTGTTTTTTCGGCGTGGTATGGTCCTTTCCCCTACAAGCACCTCTCCGTGACCAGCCTGCCAATCAGCTACTCTTATGGCCAAGGCTGGCCGGGGCTCCTCTACTTGTGGTCTGCATCCTTCTTGGATTCCACGCAGCGCAACGCCATCGGCATCCGGGACCAAACCGCGGTCACCGACTTTTTCCGCGGCCACGAAACATCTCACCAATGGTGGGGGCACCGCGTGGGATGGAAGAGCTACCACGACCAGTGGCTCTCCGAAGGATTCGCGGAGTTTTCGGGCGATCTTTACGTGCAGTATCGCCAGAACATGAAGGAGTATCTCGTCCGCTGGCGCAAAGAGAAAGAGTTGCTGCACACCCATGACGTCAACGGACACGAGGTCGAATTTCTCGGACCAATCTGGATGGGCCAGCGCATCCGCTCCTCGATAACTGGGCCGGGATCGTATCAAGACTTGATTTACTCGAAAGGCGGCTACGTCCTGCAGATGCTGCGCATGCAGATGATGAATCCACGCGACCCAGATCCGGAACATGCGTTCAAGGAAATGATGCAGGACTACTGCAAGACGTTCGACAACAAGGCGGCATCCACGGAGGATTTCAAAGACATCGTGGAGAAGCACATGACGCACGGCATGGATCTTGATGGAAACCACAAAATGGACTGGTTCTTCAACCAGTACGTTTACGGGATGGGCGAAGCACAGTACACGTTTCATGCCACAGCAGAAGCCACGACGGATGGGAAGACGCACATCAAGGGAGAAATCACCCGCGCCGGAGTCCCAGACTCCTGGAAGGATGCTGTGCCCCTGTATGCCCATATCGGAGATAAGACGGTAAAAATGGGATTGATCTCCATAAAACATGCAAGCGAGCCCTTTGATTTCGCAATTCCCGGCAAAATCGACCGCGTCTCGATCAACGACTACGAAGACCTGCTGGCAGAGGTGAAGCAATAATTTTCTAATGGCGAAATTTCAGGACTTTGCGCGAGAAAGGAAGCGAAGCGCCAGCGAGTTCATGCAATAACGCAGGCCGGTGGGTTTAGGCCCGTCGTCGAAGACGTGGCCCAGGTGCGCCTCGCAGAGAACGCAACTCACCTCATCGCGGCGCATTCCAAAACTCAGATCTATTTTGGTTACGACGTTTTCTTTGGCGATGGGCGCCCAGAAACTTGGCCAACCCGTGCCGGAATCGAATTTCGTATCGGCGCTGAAGAGCGCGTTGGCGCAGCAGACGCAGCGGTAAAGGCCTGGCTCGTGGTTGTTGTAATAGGCTCCGCTGAAGGCCCGCTCGGTGTCTGCACGGCGAGTGACGTCAAATTCGTCAGAACTTAGAGCGTGACGCCAATCCGCGTCGGTTTTGACAACCTTAGGCACCGTCTCCACGCCCAAGCGAGTCCCGTCGTCTGCGAAACTCACGATTTTCACGGGAGCGGAATCGCTCTTTGCGGGCTTATTATCTGCAAGCGCAAAACGGCAGGCGCGCTGAACGCCGATGAGCAGACCGTAGGCGCCAAGAGTTGCGGTGCCAAAAATAAAGCCGCGGCGAGTTAGGTCGTTCATGTTCAGAAGCTTCGCAGGCGCGCAAGTCCGCGCAATATCTTAATCCCGGTCAATCCGCGGTGATCGGCGGTGCGGGCAGCAAGGGCAGCCGCTTAGGCTCTCCGCGCGCGCCGCGTACTTCCAGGTCATCGAAAAGGAGCGACGGAGCTACGAGCGAAGCGGGCAATCCGCTTTGCGCCGAACCGAACGCGCCGAGCGCCGTGCCCGCGAAACCCGATACCTGGCTCTGCATGTAGTTATAGACAAAGTCGTCGTTGCCGATGCCGCCGAGATTCCGCAGCATGCGCGCGTTTAGGCCGATGATGCGCGCTCCGCGAATCATCTCTTCGCGTCCGTCTTCCGGATAGATTTTGTAGACGATCAGCGGGAGACGATCTCCCGTTCCGGCGCCGCCGCCAAAGCTCGCCAGCAATTCGGAGAAATCTTCCTGATGAAGCAAGCTGATGGAAGGATTATCCATCTCCCGGACCACCAGGCAGTAAGGCAATTTTTCCGAACGGCAGGCGTCGAGAAACTTTTTCTTCAAATCGGATGGCGATAGCGTCTCCGACGATTTGAAAAACAGATTGCTCATGGTGGGCTTGGCGTCATTCAAAAACGCCGAGCGGCCGTGGCCGTTGGAAATGTCAGAGTCTGGACCCGGGCGCCGAGACATCAAAAGCTCTTTGGCGTTGCCGTTATCCACAATCGTGACTTTTTCCGCGCGGACTCCTTCATCATCCACGGCGTAAGCACCCAGCAAAGCTGTTCCGTGAGACTCCTTCGCGCTTGGGTCGTCCACCAAGGAAACGCCCGGCGGCAGAACACGCGCACCCATGCGGCCCACCCAGTCGCTCTTTCCGCCCAACCCGGTAAGGAGTTGTTCCATGACAGGCGTAAAGGAAACCGGCGGCCGAGCGCCATTGATCGCAGGAGTCAACACTTGGGCTAGAAGCGGCGCAGCGGCGCGCGCTTCAAAAAGCACGGGTCCGGTGTAATCCTGTGCTGGAGGCGCGGCGCGAAGGGCCATCAGCTCACTGCCGGTGACGTTCAACGCTTTTTTAACCGCATCCACGCTCGGCAGATCAGCAGGCTTCGGAGCGTACGCAGCGTACATATGGTTGATCTGCATGCCATCGTCGGCAAGCGTGTTCATGCCCGACTCAATCGCAGCAAAGGAGCGGTTCGTACGGATTTCCGTGCCCTCGCTGGTGAGCAAATATTCCGTGGCATAAACGAGGTAGTACGTTACGCGCGATTCGTAGATTTGCGGAAAGGCGCGGAGGGTGGCGGATGTTTCGCGGGCTTCCTGCTCCCAGTTTCGATCGCTCCAGTCTGGCGTAACCAGCGGATCGATGAGCTGCAGCGGGGCGGCCTTCGCAAAATCGTCAATGTCGGATTGGCGGGCGAGGTTGCTCAAGTAGGCCTGCTTGCGCGAATAGGTTTCGACCGCTTCCTTGAAGGCCTGGTCGGTGGCGATCCACAGGTCCTGGCGCAGGGAATCGTAGTCGCGATCGATGCCGACGGACCCGGTGGGGCCTATAAAGCCCCGGAACGCGTCGTCGCTGATGAAATTGGAGCTGTCCAGCTTGTAGTTGCCGATACGCGCTTCCACGTCCATGAAGCGGTTGCGAGTATGGTTAGAGTTAACCAGCGCGCCAAATTCGGCGACGACTTCGCGCACGTCGAGATCGAGCAGCCGGTATTCCACATAGTACGGGCGCTGAGGCTGTGCAGTGCCGGGGATTTTCAGCTCGAGGCGCGTTTTCGAGCGCGCCATTTCGTCCCGCATAGCCTGCAGAGTGTGATCGTTGTCCTTGGGAGCTTGCGCGCGGGTCGTGAAGCTGCAAAACAGCGCGGCGGCAAAAATCGTGAGTCCTGCAATTCCGTGGGCGCGCATCATTGCTGGCCTCCCGTTTTTGCAGGGTCGTGCGCGGGCGGCGGCAAAATCGGCGGCCGATCCGTGGAGCTTTCTTTCTTCTGGACTTCCAGTTCAGAGGTCAGAATGGCAGGCGATGCGGCAGAAACGGGGACGGAACCGGATTCAGCGCCGCAGTAGCCATTGAAAACCTCCGGTGTGTCGCCGGTGGCCACGATTTTCGTGAGCGCGGCGAGTGGCGTTCCGACGATATCCACTCCACGGACCAATTCATCTGGGCGGCCATCGGGAAACACTTTGTAAACAACCAGCGGGAGGACTTGAAAAGCCTGTGGCTGTCCGCGACCGGTGAACGTAAAGCCTCCGGCGATGTCATCGATCAACAGTCCGAAGGGTTTGCCCTGTGCTTTGATAAGTTCGATCAGCTTTACGCGCAACTCCGCGTTTGTGACGGTCTTGCTGCTTTCCACAATCAGATTGCCCTGGCGGGAAACCGGCGTCGCGCCAAGCTGACGGCGTCCGTGCCCGTTGGAGGTGGGGAAACCCACGAGCGGCGAGCGCGACATTTCGAAGCTCTTCAGGATTCCATGATCAACAAGCGTCACGCGTTGCGCGGGAACGCCCTCGTCATCGAACTGGTAATAGCCCAGCAGGTCTTCCGAACCGAGCTTCCTCATCGTGGTGTCGTCCACGATGCTCAAGAAACTAGGTAAAATTGGTTCGCCGACTTTTTTCGCAAATGTCTGGCCCTCCGCGGCATCTTTTTGACGGTGGCCTTCAGCGCGGTGGCCAAAAACCTCGTGGAAAAAGACGGCAGCCGCGCGGCCGGTCAAGAGCGCTGGTCCAACCGACGGCTCGTTAATCGGCGCTGCGACGAGACCCTCGAGTTCCTTGCGCATCGTAGCCTGTGCGGCGGAGACGGCCTTGTCGTCAGGCGCATCCGCGGGATTGACCCAGTCGAAATTGTAATAACGATCGATGTCCATTCCGTCCGGGGCTTTGCCCTGAATGAACAACTCGAGCCGGTAGCGGATCTGGCCGAATTGCAACTGGGTTCCTTCGCTGGTGACCTGGAAAACGTTCTGGGCTTGGGCCGTAAAGGTGACAATCGAATTGATAATCGCGGCGGATTCGCGGAACGTTCGGGTGTAAACGCGTACTTTTTCTTCCCACGGCTTGCGGTCCAGCGTTAAAGACACTTGTGGGCCAATGAAGGTGTGCGGCTGTTCGTGAGAAAAATCCGGCGCGCGATTTTCGACGGAATCGACTTTCACTTCTTTGCCCGTCTTGATCTTGATGAGAGCTTCCGCGGCGGCGCGGTATTGGCTCTCGGTTTCGAGCCACACGGCACGGCGTATAACGCCCGGGTCATCATCGAGTGGAACAGAGACCCCCGGACCCGCGCTCGTCTGCTGGCGCTCGCCGACTTTGTGCGTATCATCCGTTTCATAGCTTCCCGTGCGCACGGAGACTTCCAGCCAGCGATTGCGCGCTTCGGCGCTATTCAGAAGCGCGCCATTTGAGCCGGAGACGTCCGCGCGCTGCGTATCAGTGATGGTGTAGCCCAGGTAATAGGCCGGCGGCTCCTGCGCTCTAAACGTCTTCATGGAGCGCTCAAGTTCGGTCTGCAGCGCCGCAAGCAGCGGAGATTTCTTGACCTGCGTATCGGGGGGTGGCGCAGCCTGCGCCACGGTCGCCGCCAGAAAAGCCGTAAAGCCAAAGACGCACAAAAATGAACTCAGATAATGACGGACATAAATTTTCAAGGATTGCCTCACTTACAGTTAGACGGAACTGCCAAACATCCAGTGTACGCTACCGCGGGTAACGGCACAAAATGCGGGAGTCAAGGACGTCCTAGTCTATGGTTACACTAGTTTGACGGTTGCCCGGCGCGGCGAGTTGCATTCATTTAGAAACAAAGAGCCCTGGCTGCGACTTGCAACCAGGGCTGAGAAACAGATGTGATTCGCCGTTCTGACGAACAATCAGCATGCATTGGGGTTGGTGGGGCTGCAGCCGCCGGTCACGGGCTTCGTCGGGATGGGAACACTGGTGTTGTGGCTTGCCATTACGCCAAAGACAACGATTGGGACAACAGCTATGAGTCCTAGCGTAAAGCCCAATCCTTTGCTAATGTGCCCCGCGTTTTCGATCCCGCTGCCCGGCCGAGGACCCACTTCCGTATCCTTGCTGGCCGTGACCAGCAGGTCGAGAGGCGCTTGCGTCGGCGGTGCTGGCGCATCACCGTTTCCGTTGCGCAGGCTGGTCATCTGGCCGGCTTTCAAGATCACACAGACGCCCGCCAGGTTGCAGACGCGTACAAAACCCTCGTATGCGACCACATTCATCACGTTGTTTTCATAAGCCACGTAAAAATCAGTTCCTACAACGCCCGCGACACCTGCCGCGGTATGTACTTCAAACTTGCCGTCCGGCTTCGCAATCTTTTGCGCTTGCGTGCGGAGCTTGCCGTAGGCCAGCTCAAGATCCGTTTGCTGCGCTCCCGCGTCGTGTTTCACGATCTTAATTGAGGAATCTGATCCGACGTTCAGAACCGATCCATCTTCCAAGGCGATGCGTGCGCGCCCGTCGGTCTTGGTATTCACCAGGTCCTGCCATTCGACGACCGATTTCACGGAAGCGTTCAAGGTCTTGGAGCCGCGGGCAATGCTCACCGCCGGAATCATCCGCGCAACTTCGCCGGCCTTCTGTCCGCCCGCCTGAGGCTCGGCAGAAATGTCCGCCGGAGCGGTGATGATCAGCGAAAGCAAAAAAGCCAGGCAAAGCGCAAAGGGGGACTTTGTCTTCATGGGGGAACTCTCCTAAATGGCGTTATTCGCGTTATCTATCGTTGTTACTGGAGGCCGGTCAGACTGTCAATTGGAAACCCGAACAAGATTGCGCAGACACTACATTGCTGTTTGGGCACCCGCTCGCCGATACCCCGGCGGCGAGCCTTTCGTATGTTCTCGTTCCGCGACTCTTGAGCGAAACGTCACTCCGAGCAGTAGAACAGGGCTGCGGCCATGTCGTCGTGCGGGCCACGTCCCTGGCTGAAGCTCTCGACCGCCAAAAAGATAGCTTGGAGAAGGTGCGTGGGAGAGTCAGAAAGGTGTTCGTCGCAAATCGCCACGAGCCGGTCTGTTCCGAAGCTCTCCTCGTCCCTGTTCATGGAATCGGTAACCCCGTCCGTGCAAAACAGAACGGAATCGCCGGGCTCGAGCCGCAGCACTGTGGCTTCGTAGCTCGTGCACGGCCAAAGCCCTGGAGGAATGCCTGACAGCTTGAGTAGACGGCAGCCCTTGCCGGAGAGATGCAGCGGTCCCGGCATTCCAGCGCTCGAAATCTGGATCTCGCGAGTGGCGGGATTGAACACCGCATACTGTAGAGCGGCATGCCGGGCCGGCAGGCCGCGGATCATCAGCCGTCGGTTCATCGTTGCAAGTACTTGATCGGCTGAGATTCCCGTTTTGTGTACCCCGCGGAGCGTTCCGACGGCCAGAGCTCCAAAAAACGCGGCGGGAAGCCCTTTTCCCGAGACATCGCCGAGATACAAACCGATGGAGCCGTCGGTGAGCTCGAAATAATCCAGAAAATCGCCGCCGACCGCCGAAACCGGCTGAAATTGATGAGAAATTGTCACGCCGCGCGAGCGCAGCGATTCCGTGGGCAGCATCACGCTCTGGAGCGCGCGGGCCTCTTCCAATTCCTCGTCACGCAATTTTTCGAGCGCCTGCAGCTCGGCTGCGGGAGCAAACGTGTTCATTCGTCAATCCAGGGGAGGGGTTTTGCACCGCGAAGAGGGTCCGGCGGTGAAAGGAGTTTAGCAAAGAAGGCAGCTTTCCAGTGGAAGAAGAGTTCTGTTGTTTCCTCGCGCACGCGCCCCTTCCTCAAGTCTTGCAACCGACACGACGCAGCGCGAAAATTCCTTTATGCGAAGTCTCGTCACCATTCTTCTCGGCGCTGCGCTTGTGTTTAGCATCTATCATTTCTATTTCAAGAAAATGCCCACCACGGATGAAGGCACGGCGCCTACGCAAGCCATTAGCCTCATTGGCGTCCGCGAGGACCTCTTGCTGATTGCCCATGCGGAAAACAGCTACGTGGCACAGAACGGGCATTGCGTCTCGATGGATGAACTTATCTCTTCCGGCGCGCTGGCAATGTCACATCCCGACCGAGATGGCTACACATATTCGATACAGTGCTCTGGGAGCGAGTTCACCGTTACGGGGCGGCACGCTGCAGCGGCTGCGGGTTCGCCCATTCGGTATCCCAACTTCGCGACCGACCAGAACATGGAAACCCGCGAAGTGAACTGATCCTCCGGCAAAGAATTCTAATCTCGTGCCAGCGCATTAAGCCGTGGCTTCTTGCATCCTTCCCGGGAACTTTTCCCGTAAGTGCTTCGTACCTTCTAGCGACAAGGGTTTCCTCGATATAAATCGCGCTTCCGGCGCATTCTAGAAGGAGCAATTTATGGGCGGAGATTTGATTGGGTTAGTGGCAGTCACTCTGGGAATGGGTGTCCCCCTCGGAGCGTTATACACGTACTACCGGGTTCGCAAATTGCGTAGCGAAGAGCGGCTTGCCGCCATCGCGCGCGGCGTTAGCATTCCTCTCGAGCCAGAGCTCTCGCAAGCGGCACACTCTCGCCGTTCGGGGCTGCTGCTGATCGCCGGAGCTCTCGGCTACATGGTTACCTTCGGATTGGTGGCTTGGATCCAGGCGGATCGCGATTTCTGGTCGGCTGCCGCGTTCGGCATCATTCCGCTTGCCGTTGGCATTGGCTACTACCTGGATTTCAAGCTGATTCGCCGCGACCTTCGTGCTTCGAGCTAACTAGGCTGTCGAGGTCAATTCATACTGTAGGAGGGCGGACGGTATTCTTTGGCGCAATCAGGTGGGTGCCGTTCGGCTTAATACTTGATGTCAAGCTAAGCGGAGATATGTCCTGACCTCTCGTTATGGCGTGCGCTTTTGATCCGCCACGAGGACGCCTGCTTCCGCGTAGTTCGTCGCCGGGACATCGTGAAACGACACGTGAATGTTTTCGCGTTTCGCTCGACCGTCCTCGATCAACACAGAGGTGATGCGCTCGGCGATCTTGCGCTTCATTTCCGGCGTGCGTCCTTCGACCCAGGTAATTTGAACATGCGGCATCTCGCTTCCTCCTCGGAACGGCCTATCCCCAATTTCTCTCGCGCAACTAGGCCATTCTATTAAACCCTACACCCCAAAGGGGCTCTGCAGGCGGTCCAGTTGCGGGAGCAAAGCATAGCGCCCCCTGTGTTAGTATTACAGGCCAATGCATTCCGCCATTCCTCACCTGATCGAGCTACAGCGTGTCGACCACCTGATTGCCTCTGTGCGCGCCGAGATTGACACGTTTCCGAAGCGGGTGCGCGATGCCGACGCCAAACTGAGCGGCGCCCGCGAAGCCGTGGCCGCCGCTAAACAAGGCCTCGTCAACAGCCAAAAAGAGCGCAAGAAATTCGAGCTTGACGTGCAGCAGTGGAAAGACCGCGCGAAGAAATACCGCGACCAAAGCGGGGCCGTCAAGACCAATGAAGCGTACAAAGCCCTGCAGCACGAGATTGCCAACGCTGAAGCGGAAGTCGCAAAGGCTGAGGACGCGCAACTCGAAGTGATGATGAAAGGCGAAGAAGCCGAACGCCGCGTGAAGCACGCAGAAGCAAATCTCAAGGAAGACGAAACGGCGGTCACCAAAGAGAGAAAAGAGATCGAAGCCCAGCAAGGCGAGAAAAAGAAACGGCTCGAATCGTTACTTGCCGAGCGGGAACGCGCCTTGGCTCCGATTCCGGAAGATTTGCGCGAACTCTACGCGCGCATCGCCAAACGCCATCATGGCGCCGGCCTCGCCGAAGCCCGCGATGGGCAATGCCGCGGCTGCGGCATGCGCGTCCTGCCGCACACTTTGCAGGAGCTTCGCCGCGATCCCAACGAAGAGATTTATCGCTGCGAGTCTTGCGGCCTGATCCTCTACACTTTGGAGCCGATTCCGCTGCCCGATCCAGCTTCCGGCTCGGGGCACGCCGCCTCTTCGGCTTCTAACCATTCCTGATGCCACGCCTTCCAAAATCAACTCGCGCTGCCGGTGACGGTCTCTTCGGGGACTCGCCCGCGGAGCAGAAGAACGCGGCGCCGGCTCATCAAGCCAATATTGATGGCGCGGCTCGTGGAAATCCCGGCCCCGCTTCATATGGCGTCATTATCCGCGACGGGCAGGGCGAACTTGTCGCCAAGCTGAAAAAATATATCGGCCGGATGACAAACAATGTCGCCGAATACTACGGATTGATTGCCGCGCTGGATTACGCGGAGTCGCATGGAATACGCGCGTTGCGCGTCGAGAGCGATTCCGAGCTAATGGTCAAGCAGATGCAAGGGCAGTACAAAGTGAAGAGCGAGGATTTAAAGCCGCTTTTCGAGCGCGCGAAGAAAATGTCCATGGGTTTCCAGTCGTTCCGGATCGATCACGTCTACCGCGAACAAAACCGCGAAGCCGACGCCCTTGCCAATGAAGCGCTAGATGAAACCGCCGGCGCGCCCGGTGTTCCCGGAGCGCCTGCGAAAGCTGCAGTGGCCGATGCCAAGCCGGGTCCACGGTGGATTCAGGCGCGATTCCGCAGCGGTATTCTCTATCCGCTGGAAGATATCGATCTTCCCGACGGGACCGAAGTGCAGCTGGTACTTCGTCCCCTAAAGCGCCCGGCCCCGCAAAAATAGCTTTTGAAGTTTTGGAGTTACTTCAGCGCGTAAGAGCGGTAGAGAGTATCGCGCTGCGCGGGGACGAATCCCGCATCGGAGATGATGCGGCGAAGCTCGTTTTCGTTGGTGCGGTTTTTAACCCCGGCGGCAAACACGACGTTTTCTTCAATGAGGATGCTGCCGACGTCGTCCGCGCCGAATTGCAAGCCGACCTGGCAGACTTTGATGCCGGGCGTCAGCCAGCTCGATTGGATGTGGTCGATGTTGTCGAGGTACAGGCGGCTGACGGCCAGCGTTTTCAGATAATCGACCGCCGTCGCTTCCTGCACTTTTTTCCCGAGGGCTGTATTTTCCGCCGCGAACATCCAGGGAATGAACGCCGTGAACCCGCCGGTATCTTCCTGAATGCGGCGCAGCCGTTCGAGGTGATTCACGCGGTGGCGTAGCTCTTCGCCGCAGCCGAACATCATCGTCGCCGTCGTACGCAGGCCGAGCGAATGCGCGATGCGGTGAACCTCTTCCCAATCGTCGCTGGTGCACTTCAGGCGGGCGATTTTTCCGCGAATTTCGTCGTCAAGAATTTCCGCGCCGCCACCGGGAATGGATTGGAGTCCGGCGTCCATCAGGCGCTGGATCGTTTCGCGGACGGTCAGCTCGCTGACTTCCGCGATGCACAAAATCTCGGGTGCTGAAAAACAGTGCAAATGCACTTGCGGAAAACGCGCCTTGAGCGAACGCAGTAGATTTTCGTAATACCCAATCTGTAGGTCTGGGTGTAGGCCACCTTGAAGCAAGATTCCAGTGCCGCCGAGTTCGAGCATCTCTTCGATTTTCTCGTAGATAGTTTCGAAGGAAAGGATGTAACCATCTTTCGCCCCGAGCGGCCGGTAAAACGCGCAGAACGAGCAATACTCGGTGCAAAAATTCGTGTAGTTAATGTTACGGTCGATCTGGTAGGTCACCACGCGCGGGTCATTTTTCTTCAAGCGCACTTGGTGCGCGGCCATGCCGACGCCCACAAGGTCGTCGGATTGCAGTATGTCGATAGCTTCTTGTTTCGTCAGTGCCACGTTGTTCCTTCGCGTCGTTGCGCTCTAATTCTAATGGATGCGCCGCATTAACTCTAATTCAGATCGCACAGGGGCACGACATATCGTGCCCTTACTTCGCCGAAACCTGTACTGCTTCTTTTGAAGCGGTTGCCCATTCAATTTTCTTCTCTCTTGGGGTCAAACCCAGTCTTGCGGCTTCGTGAAAATACCTTTCGAGCCCGCGGCGGTTTTCTTCGCCCAAAGAGAAGTCGATGCTCTGCCGCAGATACGATTCAAGCTCAAGCTGTGGCAATGCAAGTTCGCGCGCGGCTTCCTGGCAGATGACTGGGATCTGGGTCAGTCCGAAATTGCAGGATGCCGCGAAATCCGCGAGCAATTCCGTCGTTACAACTTCCGGTCTCGCGGCCCATACGGCCATCACGGCCGGTAGGCCCGAAAATTTACGCCACTCGCCAACTACATCGTACACATGAAAAACTCCTGCGCCAGGGATTCCAAGTGTAGCCGCCTGGCAAACCGCGCGGCCCTGCGGGCTAACCGCGCTCTTCTTCTCGATCGCGATGGAAATCCGAAGCGCGGGGTCTCCGATAAGCAGAGCAGCTTCGGCTCTTTCCAGCATCGTGTCCAGATAGGGCTCGGTTTCAAAAAACGCTGGCGAGATTTTCCAGTGTTCAGCAGCCAGAATGCGCGTCAACGCTTGCGTGCTACGCGAACTGCGGTCCAGCGCAATGCTGCGCACCTGTTCGATAGGCTTCTTCGCGATAAGCAAGAGGCTGCGCACGCGATTCTGCGAGGCGATCGCCAAATCCGGAAGAACGACCAAGCCTGGGATGCGCTGATACTCGATCGCCGGAATGATGGCGACGTCGGCCGCGCCGGTGCGCAGTGCTTCCGCGCATTGGGACGGCACGGTGAACGACAAATCGTACTTCCCGACGAGCGGCCCGTTCGTAAATCCCCAAACGAGCGGCGCGGTATTCAGGTACTGCACGATCGATATGCGAAGTTTTTGCAAGTTTGAGAGTCTCTCGATTTCAACCAAGTATAGCAGAGAGGATTTTCCTCCGCGCCAAGCGTCTTTTGTTGTAAAACGTTCCTTCCATTCGGAGGCTCCGAAAATGCTGAAACGTTCCTGGTGTCTTCTTCTGCTCGGTTTTCTGTGTTCGCCTTTTACTGCAGTAGCGGCTATCCGCGATGCGGCGCAGACGCCGACAATTGCCGAAAAAATCGCAGGCGCGCAAAAGCTCCCTGGCTACTTCAATCTTTATTGGGACGCCAAACAGGGTAAGCTCTGGCTAGAAATTGATGCAAAAAAATGGGGCACGGAATTTCTTTACCAGACCGGCCTCCCGGCTGGCATAGGTTCGAACGACATCGGCCTCGATCGCGGTCAGCTTGGCAAAACCGCTATCGTGCGATTCGAGCGCAGCGGCCCCAGGGTCCTGCTCATCGAAGAGAATCTCGGCTATCGCGCCGTCACCAAGGACACGGACGAGCGCCGTGCTGTTCACGACTCATTCGCGGAGTCGGCGCTCTGGGGTTTCACTGTTGCGGCTGAGGAGAATTGCCTCGGGCCCGTCGATGCCACCGACGAGAATTGCCACGCGCTCCTCGACGCCACCGATTTTTTCCTGCGCGATGCCCATGGCATTCCCGCAACGCTTCGCCGCACCAAGCAGGGCTCCTATCACCTCGATGCGTCGCGCTGCGCCATCTATCTTCCACTCAAAAACTTTCCTCTCAACACTGAAGTCGAAGCCACGCTTACCTTCGCAGGCGACGACCCCGGTCCCTGGGTCCGGGAAGTCACGCCCTCGCCCGAATCCATCACTGTACGCGAACATCATTCCTTCGTGCAGCTTCCGCCTCCTGGCTACAAGCCGCGTGTCTACGATCCTCGCAGCAGCTTTTTCGGCATCGCTTACATGGACTACGCGACGCCAGTGAGTGAGCCCATTGTGAAGCGCTTCACTGCGCGCCACCGACTCGAGAAAAAAGACCCAAGCGCTGCTATGGGGGAACCGGTCAAGCCCATCATTTATTATCTCGACCGCGGCGCGCCGGAGCCGATTCGCTCCGCTCTGCTCGAGGGCGCGCGCTGGTGGAACCAAGCGTTTGAAGCCGCCGGCTACAAAAACGCATTTCGTGTGGAGCTGATGCCCGAAGGTGCGGACCTCATGGACCTGCGCTACAACGTCATCCAGTGGGTGCATCGCGCCACCCGCGGCTGGTCCTATGGCGCGGCCGTGATCGATCCACGCACCGGCGAAATCATCAAAGGGCACGTCACACTCGGTTCGCTGCGCGTGCGCCAGGATTATCTGATCGCCGAAGGCCTGCTCGCCCCCTACGAAAAAGGCAAACCGGTCTCACCAAAAATGATGGAGATGGCGTTGGCGCGTCTTCGCCAGCTTGCCGCGCACGAAGTCGGCCACACGCTTGGCCTGATGCACAACTACTCGGCAAGCACGTTTAATCGGTCCTCCGTGATGGACTATCCGCCGCCGCTCGTGAAGCTCACCGCCGACGGCACGCCCGATCTATCCGACGCTTACGCCACGGGCATCGGCGCTTGGGACAAAGTGTCGATTACGTGGGGCTACAGCGATTTCGCACCCGGTATCGACGAGCACGCCGCGCTCGACAAAATTCTGATCAATGCCTTCGGCCGCGGGCTCCGCTATCTCACGGACCAGGATGCTCGCCCCGCAGGTTCTTCCAGCAGTGTTGCGCATCTTTGGGACAGCGGCTCGAATGCCGTCGACGAACTGAACCGCATCATGCAGGTTCGCGCTGCGGCGTTGAAGCGCTTCGGCGAAAACAATATTCGCGAAGGCGTCCCGCTTGCAACTCTCGAAGATGTGCTCGTGCCGATCTACATGTTCCATCGCTACCAGGTAGAAGCCGCCAGCAAACTCGTCGGCGGAATGGACTACACATTTGCGCTCCGCGGCGATGGAGAAGTTCCCACGCAAATCGTTGCGCCCGCCGAGCAACGGCGCGCTCTCGCCGCCGTGCTGGCTACTCTAAAACCGGAAGCGCTAGCCCTGCCGGAATCGCTCCTGAAAATCATTCCGCCTCGCCCACCGGAATATCCGCGCGACCGTGAAGATTTCAAGATTCACACCAGCCCCATGTTTGACGCGCTCGCCCCTGCCGAATCCGCCGCCCAGCACACGCTCCAGTTTCTGTTCAACCCGGAACGCGCCGCCCGGCTCGTCGAGTTCCACGCCCGCAACTCGGAAAATCCCGGCCTCGAAGAAGTGTTCGATGCCGTTCTCAACGCCACGTGGAGATCCACGCACCCCAAGGGCTATAGCGGAGAAATCGCAAAGGCTGTCGACAATGTCGTTCTGTATGACTTGATGGCGCTTTCCGCGAATGACCACGCCAGCGATGCCGCGCGCGCCATCGCCTCGCACAAGCTACACGAACTGAAGGGCTGGTTTGACTCCGGAAGCGTCGTGCCCAACGCCAACCTCGATGAAGCGCACGTATACTTCGCTTCCAAAGAAATCGAGCTCTTCGAGAAAGATCCCAAGCGCATCGATCTCACGCCGCCCGTCGAGCCGCCCGACGGCCCTCCCATTGGCAGTATGGGCATGCTGGATTGTGACTGGCAGCCATGATTCTCGGCGACGAGCCCAGTGAGGGACTAACTTGAGTAATTCCCGTTTTACTTGAGCGAAGACATCTTTGCCGAATTCTTTACTTCGACGAATGCGATTCCGTTCACCCCGCTGCACGCCAGCCACAAATTGCCGTCCGGCGTCGCCACCATGTTGCGCACCACACCTCCTCCGGACGGGATAATCCACGTTTGGAATTTTTCCGTCTTCGGATCGAAGCGCACCACCGTATTCGGCTTGGTGTTCGATTCGCTGTACCAGATGACGTCTCCGATAGCGGTGATGCCATAAGGCCTGGACCGTGGTCCGCCGGGAGAGGCCCACTCCGTGACATTGCCCGTCCTTGGATCGAGCCGTCCAAGGTAGCCTCGCGAATAATCCGAATACCAAATCACATCGTCAGGAGTGATGGCCACGCGCCGGGGATGCGAATCCACATGAGGTAACACATACTCGTGAATGGCCAGCGTGTCCGGATCGAGGCTGGCCACCTTGTTGCTCCCAAACTCGACAAAGAATGGCACGCCTTTCGAACTTACCACCATGCCGTAGGGATTCGATTTCAGTGTCGGCGAACTAACCACTTTCACATCGCCCGTTTTCGGATTCAGCCGTCCCACCATGTTTCCGCCTTTCACCGTAAAATAAATGTTTCCGTTCGGCGCAAAGAGAAGCGTGTGAGGGTCTTTGGCCTGAGGATCGGGCATCGGATATTCGGTCACGTTTCCGGTTTTCGGATCAAGCTTGCCGATGTACGCCTTGAAGTTTGCCGTGAACCAGATGTTCCCGTCTTTATCGGGGACAAGCCCATGCGGCCCGGACGATGGGGTCTTCAAGGTATATTCCTTGAATTGCTGCGTCTTGGGATCGAACCGCCCAAGCACGTTGGCCATTTGCCCCGTGTACCAGACCGAGCCGTCCGGCGCGAATGCCGGATCATGCGGCCGCGAGCCAGCCGTAGGCACCTGCCATTCGTTAATGGATACTTCGACGCTTCCCGGAATCAATACCGCACCCGGCGCTGGTCTTTCCGGGAAGTTCTTGGCCAGATAGTCAGTCACCGTTGCGATCTGGTCTTTCGGCACGGGCGCGCCGGCGGTCACCATCATGTTTAGAACCGACGTCCACTCCTGCCGATTGTGGCCTGCGTTCGTCACCGTCGTGAGCGCATGGCACGAACCGCAAGCCATCTGGATCGTTTCCTTCCCGTTCCCGTCGGGCAATTGGGGTTGGGTCTGAGCCCAGCCGGAAGGCGCCCAGCAAACAAGAGCGGCCACGATGAACAATGGCAACCGCCTCGCCACACCGGCTCCATGCCCATGGTTTGTGAGGATGGTCGGTTTCCTACTCCCTTGCACTCGGTTGCAATTTAATTCGCGCACGGGGCCCTCCATATTGCTGTTCTTTCGCTCGTAATTTACGCCCGACGGGCTTCAAGTGCAATCAAGAAGCCGTCAACTCCTTTCAAATCAAGGAGAACTGTCTTGCTGCGCAGGTTGTAGAACAGAGTCCGCGGTCCGCCCGCAAAGGCGCACTTTCCAGTCTTTGGTCATGAATTCATCAAACCGATGGAGGTTTTGTTCGTCTATGTAGCCAGGAGGGTTTGTCCATGAAATCGCGCATTAGTGTTCTTCTGCTGCTGGTGACCGCCGCGTGCGGATTCTATGGTGTGGCGGTTTTGGCTGGCGCCCAAGACGCGCCTGTCCCTCCAATTCCACCCGCGCCTCCATCTGCCGCCGCCGCCCTTGCCCCACCGGTTCCTACTTTACCACCGAGCGCTCAGTTCTACGCTGCGGCTCCTGCTGCGCCTGCCACGCCGGCGATGCCGAGCGTTCCCGCCGCACCCGCAAGCCCCGCCGAGTCAACTTGGAACGATTGGGATCATCGTCACTCAATGAGCATGTCCGGCGGCCATCGTGAGCCTGTAGCGGATTGCTCCGACCTCCATGTTCGTTTCGACGATCGCGACGCCGTCATGGAAACGGAAGAACGTACGGTGACGAAGGCTGAAGCACCCACTCTTCGCGTTCACCCACACAAAAATGGCGGCGTTCAGGTGCAAGGCTGGGACAAGGACACATATTCGGTAACATCCTGCAAGTTCGCTTCAAATGAGGGCGGCGGCGCGCAGCGAATTCTGGCTCAGATGACACTTTCCGTTAAAAACGGAGAAGTCTCGACCAGCGGGCCCGGTGATGACGGCGAGTGGACGATCTACCTCCTGGTTCGGGCGCCGAAAGCAGCGGTCATCGATTTGGAGACAGCGAACGGCCCACTTTCTCTATACAGCGTCGACGGTAAACTGACTGCCCACGCCACGAACGGCCCGATCACCCTGCGCGACTTTTCCGGCGATGCCGATGTACGCGCGGCGAACGGTCCCATCACGATTACCGGAAGCAGCGGCAATGTGCGCATCCACACAGAAAACGGTCCGATCTCGATCAATCTCAAAGGGACGACCTGGAGCGGAACAGGCTTGACCGCCGATGCCCAAAACGGCCCCCTTACGCTATCCGTTCCGTCTGATTACAAGTCCAGCTTCAGCGTGGAATCGCGTAACTATTCCCCAATGAGCTGCCACGCGAGCATTTGCGATAACGCGCGAAAAACCTGGGACGACAACAATCGCCGCATCGAGTTTGGCGGCTCGCCCGCGATGATCAAGCTTTCAACGGTGAATGGCCCGGTTTCGATTCAGTCGTCACGCGAAGAGATGTAAACTCGGCTCTTTGCCGGCTTACTTCGAGCGAAGTTGAAGGCAACGCACGGCGCATCACGCGCGTTTTGCACGAGCTCGCGCCCCGGCATGGATAGACGCGCTCCATCCGTTGCAGATAAGATTCCCCGCATGATTCCCGAAGCGCGCGTGGCCCATCCTGTCACCGAATCGGAAGCCACGCGGCTAGCGCGCGAGATCTTCAGACTAGATGTCTCCGCTAAATCGCTCCCGGGCGAGTACGACGATAATTTTCATCTCACAGTGGTCGACGGACGCGAATTCGTCCTGAAAATTATGCATCCCGCCAGGGAGCAATCGTTTGTGGAAATGCAGTGCCAGGCGCTGCAACACTTGGCCCGGCGCGCGCCCCAACTTTCTCTTCCACGCGTTTGCCCAATGCCAGGCGGCGACGCGTTCGCGGTCGCGACGCTCTCCGATGGAACGAAGCGACTGGTCTGGCTGCTCACGTACGTTCCTGGACCGGTTCTCGCCAAAGTAAATCCACACAGCCCAGAGTTGCTGCGCGGCCTAGGCGAATTTCTCGGCCAGCTGGATGCCGCGCTAAGAGATTTTTCTCATCCGGCCGTACATCGCGAATTGAAGTGGGACCTCGCTCGTGCCGGCTGGATTCGGGATTATCTGCATCACATCGGTGATTCGGCGCAGCGAGCACTCGTCGAAAAGTTTCTTGCGCTCTACGAGTCAGAAGTTGTCCCGGCACTGCCGTCGCTGCGCCGCAGCGTCATCTAGGCGACGCGAATGACTACAACGTGCTGGTCAGCCCGGCCTGGCCGCAACCGCGAAGAGTAGTCAGTGTCATTGATTTTGGAGACATGCACTACGGTCTCACCGTGTCTGAGGTCGCGATTGCGGCCGCGTACTCAATGCTAGGCGAGAATGATCCGCTCTCCGCGGCGAGCGCGGTTGTCGCCGGGTATCACGGCGTTTTTCCGTTGAGCGAAGACGAGATCAGCCAACTCTATGCCCTCATTGCGATGCGGCTTGCCGTCAGCGTCACGAATTCCGCGCATCGCAAATCTCTGGTCTCGGGCGATCCCTACGTGACGGTCAGCGAGCCCCCCGCCTGGGAAGCCCTCGAAAAAGTGGCGGCCATTCATCCAAGATTCGCACGCTACACCTTTAGGGATGCCTGCGGTTTACGCGCCACGCCGCAAAGCGAAAAAGTGCAGCGATGGCTTGCGTTCAACACAAGCAACGCGGCCTCGATTCTCGGGACGGATTTACAAATTGCTCCGAGTGTTGTCTTTGATCTGAGCGTTGGCAGCACATTTCTTGGCGCCGATCCTAGCGCGTCAGAAACGGAAAACCTCAACGAGGCGATTTCGCGCAAGATGAGGAGCGCCAATGCGTTCGTTGGAATCGGACGCTACAACGAAGCGCGCATGCTTTACACGTCACCGCTTTTTGGAGCCAGCGAAAATCCCACCGACGAGCGGCGCACCATTCATCTAGGGATAGATATGTTCGCTGCGCCCCGCACCCCGGTCTACGCGCCATTTGATGGCGTAGTCCACGTCGTCGCAGTAAACACAGCGCCGCTCGATTACGGCCCGCTCGTCATTCTTCGTCACACAACGAGCGATGGCCTCGAATTTTTCACACTTTACGGCCACCTCGCCCGAGATACCTTTGACACCCTCCAAGTGGGGCAGTGCATTACGCGCGGACACCAATTCACCCGCATCGGCGACGTCCACGAAAATGGCGGCTGGGCGCCTCACCTTCACTTCCAAGTCATCGTCGACCTGCTGGACAATCGCTCCGATTTTCCCGGCGTTGCCCCGGCGTCGCAACGCAACGTCTGGACTTCTCTCTCTCCGGATCCAAATGTATTGCTAGGTATTCCCTCCGAACGATTCCCGCGGCCCGAACCGGATCCCGCAGAAACACTCTCAGCTCGCCGCGAGCTGCTTGGAAAAAATCTCAGCATTTCTTATCGGCCGCCGCTCAAGATTGTGCGCGGATGGATGCAATACCTTTACGATGACACAGGCCGCGCTTTTCTCGACGTCTACAATAACGTGCCTCTCGTTGGGCACAGCCACCCCCGCGTCGTGCGCGCCGTGCAAGAACAGGTCGCGCTCCTTAACACAAACACACGCTATCTCCACGACAATGTAAACCGTTACGCCGAGCGCCTCACGCGCCTTCTTCCGGAACCGCTTCGCGTCTGCTATTTCGTGAATTCCGGCAGCGAAGCCAACGAACTTGCTCTGCGCCTCGCCCGAGCGCGCACAGGTCGCGAAGACGCCATCGTCCTTGAACACGCCTACCACGGTCATACAAACACGCTCATCGATATCAGTCCGTACAAATTTGATGGCCCCGGAGGCCGCGGCCGAAAACCATGGGTCCACGTCGCGCCGCTCCCCGACGATTATCGTGGTCCATACCGGCGAGATGATGCCGCGGCTGGATCAAAATATGCGCAACGCGTTGCCGAGATTTTGCAGAACGCTCACGCGCAAGGCCGCAGCGTCGCAGCCTACATCGCCGAAACGCTTCCCAGTGTCGCCGGCCAAATTGTTTTTCCGCCGGGATATCTTGCGGAAACCTACAAACACGTCCGCGCCGCAGGCGGCGTGTGCATCGCCGACGAAGTGCAAGTCGGCTTCGGCCGTCTCGGCACGCACTTCTGGGGATTTGAGACGCAAGCCGTCATCCCGGATATTGTGGTGTTCGGAAAGCCAATAGGAAATGCGTTCCCGCTAGCAGCGGTTGTCACCACGCCCGAAATCGCGGCAAGCTTCAACAACGGAATGGAGTTCTTCAGCACGTTCGGGGGCAATCCCGTCGCCTGCGCCGCGGGGATCGCCGTTCTAGACGTGCTCGAAGAAGACTGCCTCCAGGAGAACGCGTTGAGAGTTGGGAGTTACCTGATCGTGCGGCTGAAATCGCTGAAAGAGAAGCATGCGCTGGTCGGGGACGTACGTGGTTCAGGGTTATTCCTGGGATTGGACTTGGTCGTCAATCGCGAGACGCGCGAACCCGCCCCGCAGCAAGCCTCTTATATCGTCAACCGCCTCCGCGAACGAGGCATCCTCGCCGGAACCGACGGCCCTCATCACAACGTCATCAAACTTCGTCCCCCGCTAATGTTCTCGCAAGCGGACGCGGATCTTTTCATCGCGACTCTCGAACCGATCCTTGCCGAAGACGCGGCTCAGCCAAGTTGAGTGCGAGCCTCTTAATTGTCAACAATTATTAGTTGACAGTACAGTTATCAAGCGCATAGGCTAGGCGTGCGATGGAGCTAGATTCCTCCCTCCCCTGGCTCGCCCTGGCGCTCACACCCGGCCTCGCCTCCCGTCTATCCGCTCGTCTTCTGAAACGCTTCGGTTCCCCAGACGCGGTTTTTCGCGCCCCGCTCACTGACCTGGAAGGCTGCCGCTTGCCCGCGCCAGTCGCGCAAGCGGTCTTCAAGAAAGAAGCCTTCAAGCGCGCAGAAAAAGAATTGAAAGCCGCCGGCAACATCGATCGCTGCCGGCTCATCAATTGGACCGAACCCGAGTACCCGCAAACTCTGCTGCAAATCTACGACCCGCCGGTCTTGCTCTACGTTCGAGGCGACCCGGAGGTTCTCAATCATCCTTGCCTCAGCATTGTGGGTACCAGGCGCCCGACGCTCTACGGCACGCAAATGGCGGAACGCCTCGGCCGCGAACTGGCCGCACGCGGCTTGGTGATAGTGAGCGGCATGGCCCGCGGCATCGATGCCATCGGCCATCAAGGCGCCATGGCCGTCAGCGGACGGGCCATCGGCGTCCTGGGCACTGGCATCGACGTCTGCTATCCAAAAGAAAACAAGAAACTCTACGAGCAAGTCTTGGCGCGCGGCGCCATCATCAGCGAGTTTCCCTTGCGCACCCACCCCGCGCCCGAAAACTTTCCCATTCGCAATCGCATCGTCGCCGGAATGCCGCTAGGCGTCATCGTCATCGAAGGGGCGCAGTACAGCGGCTCGCTCATCACAGCTCGTCTAGCCATGGAGTTTGGCCGCGAAGTCTTCGGCGTCCCAGGCAACGTGACGCAACCGGTCAGCTTTGCGCCGAACCTGCTAATTAAACAAGGCGCGAAACTCGTCACCAACGCGGAAGACGTCATCGAGGAACTCCCCACGCCCGTGCGCGCCGCGCTGGTAAAAGCCGAGCGACCGGAAACCGAGCAAAGAAATCTGCTCGTCGCCGCCTCCCTGAATCCCTCCGAAAAAAAGATCTACGAGCTGCTCAGCCCCGAGGATTCCAAGCACATTGATGACATCGTGGAACGATCCGGCTTGAACTCTTCCGAAGTTCTAGCTACGCTTTTTGATCTGGAGATGAAAGGCATCGTGCGGCAGTCGCCCGGAAAGCAATTCAGTAAGATGTTGTTTTAAAAAAAGATAGGGCGCGAATCGCTTGCCCCAGATCCTGCATCTAAACGCTGAGAGTATCCCGAAGGCGTATAACCGCATCTACATGAAGTTAGCGAGAAGGACACACGCCGCGCTCTCCAGCTCTCCCAGCTGAACATTACGGGGTTACAAAGACAAGATGGGCCGTTCGCTTGTGATCGTTGAGTCGCCTGCAAAGGCGAAGACCATTAACAAATACCTTGGGCGGAATTTCCTCGTCAAGGCGTCCATTGGCCACGTGATGGACCTGCCCAAGAAGACGATCGGCATCCGTCTGCCCGGCGAAGAAGAAGGCACCGGTAAGAAAAAGAAGCGAACCAAAAAGGGAGCCAAGAAAGTAAAAGAGAAGCCGGTTCGGCCGCCAATCTCCCTCGACGACGAAAAAATCTTCGAGCCTACGCTTCAGATCATCGCCGGCAAAGGCAAGATCATCAACGATCTTCGCAAGGCTGCCAACACCGCCGACGCCGTCTATCTGGCGGGCGACCCCGACCGCGAAGGCGAAGCCATCTCCGCGCACCTCGCCATGGTTTTGTCCAAGCCTTCCAAGTACCCCGAGCAGGAGCCCACCGTCTCGCGCTTTAAGAAAAAGAACGCCAAGCCCGAAGTCGTGGAAGAAGAGCCGAAGGACGAGCCCAAGAAAGAAGTTCCGTCCATCGATCCTAAGAAGATTTTCCGGGTCACGTTCAACGAAATTACGCCCAAAGCGATTCGCGCGGCGTTTGAGCACCCCAGAAAAGTAGACACCAATCTCGTCGACGCACAGCAAGCTCGCCGCGTTCTCGACCGTATTGTCGGCTACAAAGTTTCTCCGCTTCTTTGGAACAAAGTTCGCCGCGGTCTTTCCGCCGGTCGTGTGCAAACCGTCGCCTTGCGCTTGATCGTCGAACGCGAGCAGGAAATTCGCGCCTTCGTTCCGCAAGAGTATTGGACGATCCACGCCATGCTCGATGCTGGCCAGCCGCCACTCTTCGAAGCCAAGCTTTTTAAGCTCAACGGCGAGGACATTGAAGTTCCCAGCCAGGAAGCGGCCGATAAGATTGTCGTCGCGGTGAGCAAAGCAAGATGGCAAGTTGCCAGCGTCACGCAAAGAGAAAAGAAAAGAAATCCTCCTCCGCCTTTCACGACGTCAAAACTGCAGCAGGCCTCTTACAACCGCTTGCGCTACTCGGCGAAGAATACGATGCGAGTGGCCCAGGGCCTTTACGAAGGCGTCGAACTGGGCGACGAAGGCTCCGTTGCGCTCATCACTTACATGCGCACGGATTCGGTACACGTTTCGCAGGATGCCCTGGCGCAAGTGCGAGAACTGATTCCTGAAAAATTCGGGTCCGCTTACTTGCCGGATAAGCCCAATTACTACAAGTCCAAGAAAGACGCGCAAGAGGCGCACGAAGCCATTCGCCCGACGGATGTTATGCGCGCCCCGGAAGACGTCCGCAGGTACCTGAAAGAGGATCAATTCAAGCTCTATCAATTGATTTGGCAGAGGTTCGTGGCTTCCCAAATGATGCCGGCTGTGTTCGATCAAACGACCATCGACATTTCGGCGGCGGACTATACGTTTCGTGCTACGGGAATGGTTCAGAAATTCGCCGGCTATCTGGCCGTGTATCAGTCCGAGGTCGTGGATACGGCGGACGACGAAAAGAGCGACGAAGGCGAAGGCAATGCGCTTCCTCGCGTAACCGAAGGCCAGACGCTGAGGCTCGACAAAATCCGTCCGGATCAGCACTTTACGCAGCCTCCGCCGCGTTACAACGATGCGACGCTCGTCAAGGAACTGGAGGAAAAAGGCATCGGGCGTCCCTCTACCTATGCCTCGATCATCTCCGTCATCGTCGAGCGCGAATACGTAACAAAAGAGCAGGGCCGTTTTTCGCCCACCATGCTTGGCGAACGCGTAAGCCTGTTGCTGGTCAAAAGTTTTGAAGATATTTTCGATGTCACCTTTACCGCTCGCCTCGAGGAAGAGCTGGACGAAATCGAGGAAGGCAAACTTCCCTGGCGCGAAGCCGTAAAGGAATTCTGGGAAAAGTTCATCGTCGATCTCGATCGCGCCGACGACGAAATGCTCTCCTACAAAGCGGGCATCCCCACCGGCAAAAAGTGTGAAAAGTGCGGTGAGGGCGAACTGCTCGAGCGCATCAGCCGCCTAGGTTTCTTTTTGGGCTGTTCGCGCTATCCGGACTGTGACTTTATTCAGGATCTGTCCCCTGCTCTGCCGGACGCCGCTCCGGGTGAAATAAAAGTCGAGTATTGCCACAACTGCGGCAAGGAAATGGTCATCAAGGCGGGTAGGTTCGGACCATTCCTGGCGTGCTCCGCATATCCGGATTGCCAGACCACGCGCCGCCTAGTCGAGGGCACACGCAAATCCATGCAGCCCGACGAGCTGCTCGACGAAAAGTGCACGCTTTGCGGCAACGGCCTCGTCAAAAAGCACGGCCGCTTCGGCGAATTCATCGGCTGCACCGGCTATCCCAAGTGCAAATACACGCGCCCCATCACCATGGGCATCAAATGTCCGAAGTGCAACGAAGGGGAATTTGTGCGCAGAGGCAGCGCCGGAAGAGGTGGCCGCGGGCGTCCGCGTATTTTCTACGGCTGCTCGCGCTATCCGGATTGCGATTTCACCACGCCGTACATGCCGCTGCCCGAGCCGTGCCCCAAGTGCGGCGCACCCTTCATTGTCGAAAAGAAGACCAAGATTGGTACGGTGCACACCTGCCTGAAGGAAGGCTGCGATTGGGAAAAGCTCGCTCCCGAACCACAAACCCAGCCACAACCTCAAGTTCAGCCCGAAGAAGCCGCGCCCGTTGGTGCCAAGCTCTAATTTATTTCCCGGTCGCAACTACTTCCTACTCGCGGTACCGAGCGCTTGGTGGCAGAGGCGTCGATTAAACAGGTTTGCCGCCAGATGCTGTCCTATAATCGATAGTGCAAGTCCGGCTGAGTCCCCGGCACAAAATGAAGACGGCTATCGCCAAATACCTTGAGTATCTTCGTGCAGTAAAGAATTCCTCTCCTCACACGATTTCTAACTACGGCAAGGACCTCAGCCAATTCGTCGTCTACCTATCGCCGCCCGGTCTCGAACCTCCTGCCCTGAGCGCCGTCACGCACAACACGATTCGCGAGTTCGTCGGGCACTTGCACGACCACGGCCTCCAGAAAAGCTCAATCGCTCGCAAGCTGGCCGCGCTTCGCTCCTTCTTCAAATACTGCGTTCGCGAAGGCCGCCTGCAGGAAAATCCCGCCAGGCTCGTGGCCACTCCCAAATTGCCCAAGCGTATCCCCTCCGTGCTCTCCGCCGAGGAGATGTGCGGCTTTCTAAATCAACTGGCGGGATTGGGTCCAGCTTCCGGCAGTGGAGAGGAAGCACCGAAGAAACGCGCGCGAACGAACGCAACTGCTTCTCCCGGTAAGCTTGCCAGACTTGAAGACGAAGGCCTTCTGCTCCGCCGCGACCGCGCTCTGTTGGAGTTGCTCTACGCCGCCGGCCTTCGCGTAAGCGAACTCACCGGCCTGAATTTCGCCGACATCGACCAAAAAGAGCGCGTGCTGCGCGTCATCGGCAAAGGCGACAAGGAGCGCATTGTTCCCTACGGCTCCAAAGCGCAAGAAGCCCTCGACAAGTATTGGCCCCTTCGGGAGCAATTGTTCCTGCAAGCTTCAAGCATCCGTGGCCGAAAGCGAGACGCTCCTCACACCGAGGCCGTATTTCTCAATTACGCCGGCCGCCGGCTCACGCAGCGCTCCGTCGGCCGCATCGTCAAAAAATACGTCCGCCTCGTCAACGTGAATTGGGACCTGCATCCGCACTCCCTGCGCCACGCCTTTGCCACGCATCTTCTCGCCGATGGCGCTGACCTGCGCGCCATTCAAGAACTCCTCGGCCACCAATCGCTTTCCACCACGCAGAAATATACCCACGCTTCCATCCGACAGTTGATGGACATTTACGACAAAGCTCATCCCCACGCCTAAGCGGAAATCTCGCAAATAAAAAAGGGCAGCCGAAGCCGCCGCTTTTTTGATGGTTGTACAGCGTGCTTAGAACAAGAAGCGGAATCCAATCTGGATCTGTCTGCTGGAATAAGCGAAGTTGCTGTTGGCGCTGGTGACCGTGCCGAAAGGCGCGTTGAAGCTCAGGCACGGGGCGGCGGCAGTGCACGGCGTTGTGCCGCCCGCAGTTGGCACCGATCCTGTCGTTGCGATGCTGTATCCGGTGGTGTTGACGCCAGTGACGTTCAGGTGGTTGAAAAGGTTGAAGCCCTCTCCCAACACCTGGAATGTATATTTCTCCGCGAAGGTAAAGCTCTTCGAGAGGCGCAGATCAACAACCTGAGTTCGCGGCAGGCGGTAGGTGTTGCGCCCGATGATATCGATACCTTTGCGGCCGTTGGACCCGTTCACTCCTCCTCCCAGGCCGCCAGGCGCATTGCCAGATGTGACCAAAGAGTAGGGAAGCCCGTTTTGGATTTGGTAGATGGGAGCGAGCTGCCAGCCGCTGACAAGGTAGTTCAGCCAGCCTTTGGCGCGCCACGGCGATTCCACAATGGCATTGAAGACCATGCGGTTGGGAACGTTGAAGTTGGAATCGCCATACTCGCCCTTAATGCTGAACGGGTTTAGCAGGTCGTTGGTGTCGCTAAAGGTCGTTGCGTTTTGACCGAAATCCAGCGCGTGAGACCACGTGTAATTCGCAGAGAACTGAACGTGATGGTTGAGCCGATGGCTCACCTGTGTGATGAACGCGTTGTAGCTAGAGCTGATCCCGCTGAAGATGTCCGTCGTGGCGCCCAGATTGGGATTCGGCCGCGGACCTTTGAAAAGACTGGTCGTGTAGGTTGCCGCTGTGATTGGGCCCCCGGTGCCGACAGTGTAAGTCACCGTTCCGGCGTTGGCTTTGCTTATGTTCGTATCTACAAAGTCCGGCAAGCTGCGGCCAAAACTGCCGAGATAGCTCACGGAGACCACCGTATTCCAACCTACTTCTCGTTCGATGGTCAGGTCCGTTTGCTGAACCTGTGGCGCCTGGAAGTGCGGGTCAAAATAAACCACGCTAAGTCCGCTGCTTGGGGGCGGCGGAGTGGCCGGACTGATGATCCGCGGGAACGGCGGCGCGCTGGGATTCGGTGCGCCTCCGGCAATCGTTGGGAAAATCGTGAACGACAGTTGACTCGCGGCTGCGCCGGTGCTGGTGAGCGCCGAATAGATCGTGGAATTGATGATGCGGCCATAGTAGACACCATAGCCGGCGCGAAGAGAAGTCTTGCCATTGCCAAAAACATCCCATGCGAAGCCGATTCTCGGGCCAAAATTGTTTGTGTCGCTCGGCAAATGGCCTGTTTGCGGCACGCTCGGATTGATCAGATTGTTGAAAGGACCGGGGAGTTTCTCGTACTCATATCGCAACCCCAGATCCAGTGTGAAGCGCGGCAAGATCCTCCAGCTGTCTTCAACGAAGAATGCGATGTCATCGGTGCTGAAAGCGAAGGCAAGCGGGCCGAAAGCCTGCGCGTAGCTGTTGTAACAGACCAGATTGTGCGCCGCGCCGCATCGGTTGGGATCGAGCAGATCGGAAAGATAGTTGCCGATACTGCCGTATTGAAATGAACCATATTGCGTGCGGAGATTTTGGGTTAGATCGTTCGTATGCGCGAAATCCACGCCAAATTTTAAGCTGTGCTTTCCGCGCACCCAGGACAGGGTGTCCGCGACCTGTTGACGCCGTTCATCGGGATACTTCGGCCGCTGCAGAAACGTTGGCACTCCCATGTCGAATCCGTTGGTGATAAATACGTCGGGAGGCAGCCCGAGTGGATTGGTATAACCAGCAGGGCTCACGAAGTTGGCCGATTCATAAGCCGTTGGCGGCTGAGCGTATTCAAATTCAAAATCGCGGCCATACTGATACCTCGCTTCGTTCGACAGGGAGGACGTGAAGAAAGTATAGAGTTTCGCGATGCCCCAGGTGTCCCGCACGTAGTCGTTTCCGAAACTTGCCACGCCGAAAGTGTTGGTAGCCTGCGTCTGGATGCCCGCTGGCGAAGCCCACCGCATGCGATTGACTTCGAACGAAGCGCGGTTCTTCTGATTGATCACCCAATCGATCTTGGGGAAAAAGATAGTTTGCTTGCCAACTCGAGGCACGGTGCCAAGCTCGCCCAGCAGGCCACCCAGTCCATTGTTGTAATCCGTGACGGCAGCCGCGTAGGTGGCCAAACCAAGGTTACTGAAGAGCGTACAAGCTCCCTGCGTGGCCGTCCGCACGTTGGCGCCATTCGGCAGCGCGTTGGGGCCGCTCGTGAACGCATTTGCATTCAATGTGGCGCAGGAGTCGGCCGTACTGTAGTTCGTTAGATCGGGCTCGGGACTCGCGAAAAACGCGCTGGGACTTGTGGGAACCGCCGTTCCGGGGAAATTCCTGTTGTAATCGTCAAACGCAAAGTGAAAGAAAAGCCTGTCTTTTAGAATGGGGCCACCGACGCCATATCCTCCCATCTTGCGGACATCAACCGGCTTGAAAACGTTCGAGGAGAAAACGCCCGGGGACGTTTGCGTGGTTATCTTGGTGAATGGGTTTGTCGCTCCCCAATCGTTGTCCCGGTCGTAGAAATAGCCTTCGCCATGAAACTGGTTTGTGCCGCTCTTCGTCACCGTGTTTACGACCGCGCCCGCCGCGCGTCCATACTCGGCGGAATAGTTGGAGGTATTGACCTGGAACTCCTGCACCGCGGCCTTCGCGCTGGAATACCCCACGCGCGTCCTTCCTCGTTCCTCGGAGAAAAACGCCTGATTGTTGTCCGCGCCGTCGACGGTGTTATTATTCAGCAGTGTGCTGATTCCGCGAAAGCTCAGCAATCCGAATCCATTTGAATCGTTCACCACGCTCGGCGTAAGCAATGCGAAATCCGACCACCGCCCGCCATTGATGGGCAGATTGCTGATTTCCAACTGATTGACTGTAGGGGCGAATTCCGCCGACGTTGTGTTTACCTGCGGTACTTCCTCATTCACGATCACCGTTTCTCCGGCGGACGCCACGTTCAAGTGCACGGCCAACTCGGTTACGCTGCCCACTTGGACGACAACCTGTTCCGCTTTGAAAGGAGCAAATCCGGCAACTTCAGCGGAAACTGTGTAGGAGCCCGGCTGTAATTTCGTTACGCGATAATAGCCAGTCTCATCCGTTGTTACCGACTGCTCCGTGTTTGTTCCGTTGCTTCTCACAGAAACGTGTGCATTCACGACCGCGGCGCCGGCCGAATCCACCACCGTGCCGCCAATCGCTCCGTCCGTCGTGGACTGTGCACCAGCTTCAGAAGTTGTCGCCAGAGACAAAGAAAACGCGAACGCCAACGCCGCTACTAACCCCCCGCCCCTTATCCTCTGCATGAAGGATCCTCCTTCGGGAATCAGAATGTCAGCAACAAGGGCACCAACTGAGAGAAGCAATAGCCACCCCAAAGGGGCTTTCGGCTCGAGGACGAGGCCGTCTTCCTCAGTCCCACCTCGCTGCCAGAACTGGGCTAGGGAATCATCGATTGGTTCTGTTTCTAGCACATGAACAATTCATAAGCAATCTACTGCAACATGACGAACTAAGGAAATTTTGCGTGCTCCGTATCCGCTTTGCTGCATCAAACAAAACGCGTTAGTCTCATTTTGCGAATTGCGCCACGGAGCGGATCTTGGACACGAAACCTCTGGCTCGCGGCTTTTTTTTAGCGTGTGGTTTGTTTCTCGCGACGGCTGTGCCTGCTCGCGCGCAGGACAACTACGAAATTCAGGTCTACGGCTCCGATTTGGTTGATCCCCACCACACCATGGTCGAGCTCCATAGTAATTTCACCATCGATGGCACTAAGACCATCGTCGACGGCGTCTATCCCACTAACCACGCCGAGCACGAAACCATCGAGATCACCCACGGTTTCACCGACTGGCTCGAAGTAGGCTTTTACATCTTTACTTCCGAGCGCAGCGGCCAAGGTATTCAATGGGTCGGTGACCACATTCGTCCCCGTGTCGCCATCCCCAAGAAGTGGAAGTGGCCTGTGGGCCTCAGCCTTTCCAATGAAATCGGCTACCAGCGCCGGCAATTCTCCACCGACACCTGGACGTGGGAGATGCGTCCCATCATCGATCGGCAGCTCGGCCGCTGGTATCTTGATTTCAACCCCACCTTCGATCGTTCCTTTCACGGCCAATCGGTGAGTCAGGGTTTCGTTTTTTCGCCCAACGCAAAAATCAGCTACGACTTTACGAAGAAAATCACCGGAGGCATCGAGTATTACGGTTCCGTCGGACCAGCTACGGATTTCCTGCCCACTCGGCAGCAACAGCAGCAGATTTATCCCGCCATCGATCTGAATTTATCGCCCAAATGGGAAGTGAACTTCGGCCTTGGCGTCGGCTTCACGGCCTCGACCGATCACCTCATCGCCAAAATGATTCTCGGCTATCGTTTCGATTTTTGACTTTCGTTCGCAGACTGCTTGCGCGCTCACCCGCGGCTTTGCAGGAATTCCGTTGCAATCGCGTTGCACTCTTCAGATGCGGCTTCTTCGCTGTGGGGACTGTGCTTGCCGTTCCCAACAAACTTCATCGTCGCTCGCGGCAGCGCCCCACGAACAAGCTCCATCTCTCCCGGCTCCGTTCGCGGATCGAGGCTTCCGTGCAGAAATAGCGTCGGCACCGCAAGCTCGCCCAGCCGCCCGTCGTATAAATCCTCTTCCGGCCGCGTCACTTGATCGGCGATCTGGAACCAAGCCGTGCAATTCCGCCGCAATACCGTTGGCCACTGCGCTTCTCCGTGGTCCCCCGCGAGCAGCCTCTTCGTTTCTTCGCCGAGATCTTCCGGGCGGGCAGCAAACCGCTCGAAGAAAGACCGTGATCCCGGCTTTCTGCGCAGAAAATGGAATGCTTCCAAAATTAAACACTCGCATCGCTCAGGCGCGGCCAACCCGGTCATTGCGCTGATGACCGCTCCATCGCTGTGGCCCCACAGCACGGCCCGCTCGATCCCCAGCGCGTCAAGAAATAAGATTGTTTCTGCCGCCGCTCGGCGGTGAAAATCGAGCGGCATCTCGCCCCCAACGTGGCTCGAGTGTCCATATCCCGTGCGGTCGGGGATCAATATCCGAAACTCGTTTTGGAACGCTTCAATCTGCCGATCGAACGGATAGACACCATACCCCCAGCCTCCATGGAGAAAAAGCAGAGGTCGTCCGTGCCCAATTTCACGATAGTGGATTGTGACGGGACTCAGACCGGACGCATGAGGGGACTGAAGCAGCTCGAGAGTTGGCACCTAACTCCGCCTCTCAAGCGAACGCCATGCAGCTCCGAGCGATTTCTGAACTTTCTCAAGTGCACTCACGCGCCGTACATTACGACAGCCAATTCCCAGACTCAAGGCGCGATGCCAACAAATCCGTACCGTTCACATTCCGCAAGTTAGAGACGATAGACAGGACCGGATCAATCCCGTCCAACCAAGTCCAAAACAAAAACGGCTGGCAGCGTGGGCTGCCAGCCGTTCCATTTCTCATTTGGAAAATCTAGATCAATTACCGGTGTCCACCGCCGCCATGGCCTCCGCCACCGCCGTGGAATCCACCACCGCCGCCGCCGTGAAACCCGCTAGCGCCATGGAACCCGCCGGCTGATCCGCCGCGGAATCCACCGCCTACCGAGCCTCGAGCCACTCCACCGCCGCCCCGATAAGGAGTAGCGACCGGTCCGCGACCAGCATAGCCTCCGCGTCCGTAGTAGCCACCGCGGCCACCGTAATAACCACCGCGTCCGTAGTAACCGCCGCGGCCCCAATATCCGCCGCCATAGCCGTGGAACCATGGTCCGGCCCCGATGAATACTCCACCAGCGAACCAACTCGGGCCGTAATAACCGTAAGGCGCGCAGGCATACGGCGCATACCCGTAATACCCATACGCGCAAACAGGTGCAGCATAGCCGCCGTACACCGGCCCAACTCCAACGCCAACACTAACTTGTGCCTGGGACGGCGCGGCTAACGCAAAAGCGCAAATAGCCAACAGCGCCAAATATTTTAAATATCTCATGGTCTTAATCCTCGCTAGATCCGAACTACTTACCTCATTACGCCTCGGACCTAAGTGCTCTCAGGTGTCTCATTCATTCTGAAGCACCTGTGTAGTTAAACTCTAAAACGCCACAAAAGTTGCGGCCACCCTGTAAACCTCCTGGAATCCGGTACTTAGAGCCGCTTTTCCCGGCGGCTTAGCCGCCTCCATCGCCGTCCGCCTCTCTGCGCCCTCGGCGTCCTCCAAGCTAACCTCTTTAGTTTCTTAGCGTCACGGCCATTCCCAGCCGCGCCCTCTTCCCGGCGAAACACTCCCCCTCTTCCTTGACAAGAAGTTACTTTTCCCGTATAGTGTGTGCTAGGTAATATTGGGCACTGTCCCGTAGCGCCAGCATCTTGCTGGCGTTTTTGCTTTATGCCCTGTTCTCGCAGCGCAAGTGCCCTGATTTCAACACTTGCAAGACAACAGGGTTTTGCCCACTTTTGGTGCAAACATGGCCTGCAAGTTACGTAGAATCAACACTTGCCTAGGCAATAATATACTTGACTAACCAAGGCGTCTTTGCTACTCTGTACCTCAGTGGGAGACGCCATGAAGCCCAAAACCCTCCAAGAAGCCATCAAGCACTTCGCCAACGAGCAGGTTTGCATTGATACGGTCGCCTCGCTCCGCTGGCCGAATGGCCCCGTCTGCCCGAAGTGTGGCGGCAAAGACCACTACTACCTCGCCACTCAGCGCCGCTGGAAGTGCAAGGCCAAGGGTTGCGCCAAGCAGTTTTCTGTAAAGGTGGGGACGATTTTCGAGGATAGCGCCATTGCCCTCGACAAGTGGCTTATCGCACTTTGGATGTTGGTCAACTGCAAGAATGGGATTAGCTCTTACGAAGTGGGGCGCGATCTAGGTATTACGCAAAAGTCTGCTTGGTTCGTTCTGCAACGCCTGCGCCTCGCGCTCCAAAATAACAGCGTCAACAAAATCGGCGGCAAGGGAAGCGAGATTGAAGTAGACGAGACTTTTATTGGCGGTGCTGCCCGTTTCATGCACGCCGATAAGCGCCGTCGCCGAATTACTGAAACTGGCACCAAGGACAAAACCGCCGTAATGGGAATCCTCGAACGTGGCGGAGAGGTGCGGACTGCCGTTGTAGGTAATCGCCGTAAGCACGCTTTGCAATCTCAGATTCGCGCTCATGTCAAAGCTGGCAGCGCAATTTACACCGACGCGCTCATGTCTTATCAGGGATTAAAGCACCAAGATTTTGAGCACCAAGTCATCGATCACGCCGAGAAATATGTTGATGGCCGTGTTCACACAAATGGATTGGAAAATTTCTGGAGCTTGACTAAGCGTTGTTTAAAGGGTACCTATATCAGCGTAGAACCATTCCATTTGTTCCGGTATCTAGACGAGCAGTCATATCGCTTCAACAATCGTGCTACCGAGGCTCGTCCTATGAACGACATCGACAGATTTCAATTAGCTTTATCGCAGGTTGCGGGGAAGCGGCTCACCTTCGCGGAGGTGACTGGCAAGGTGGGACAAACGAATTTCTAGTCCGACTCGGTTGCCGCGTGGCCGGAAGCGCGCTTCGGCTTCCGTCCCTTCTCGGAGTCGATCTTGATTTTCAACTCCGAGTGCGAAACCGATAGGACCTTTTTTAGTGCTTGCTGGAACGTGTCGTATTCGCTCCGCTCATTCTTGGCCGAAGGTTCGGAGGAGCCGCGCGTTCGAGCTTTGGCTCGTTCTGCCATAGCGTAGTCGTAGTGTATCACGGCTACGGCGGGACGGGCATGAATGAGCAGGCCGACCGTTGCACAGAGGATATCTGGTGGCGACGAAATGACCAGGTTGCTGTCAGTGCCATTCCGCATGGATATAGAGAGTCGAGAGCAACCGCTATATACGATTCAAGAAGCAGCACAATATCTTGGACTTCGATCCCCTACGCTAACCACTTGGTTTTACGGTCGCCACTATTGGACAAAAACTGAGGGCCGAAAATTTTGGCCTCCAGTCCTAACTCCTGCGAGTCACGACATGGCGCTTCTTTCCTTTTACAATCTAGCCGAAGCGCATGTTCTTGCAGCCACTCGATATCGCCACAACGTACCATTTCCCGCAGTCCGAGGCGCGATAGATAATCTAAAGCCCAAGCTACCAGCGGGCACGCTTCATCCTCTGCTTTCCCACGACTTCTTTACGGACGGGAAAAACCTATTCATCAAGACCTTGGAAGAAACGGTCGATGTTTCCAGAGAGCAATTATCTCTAAAGACAATTATGGATATGTTTTTAGAGCGCGTAATCAGAGACAAGGACGACAATCCATTTAAGGTATTTCCGATTGTACCGGGCATGGCTCAGAAAGTGGTCTCAATGACTTTCCGTGTCTCCTCTAGCCGTCCAGTAATCGACGGCACTGGCGTACAAGTGGCAATTGTCTTGGGCCGCTTCAAAGCTGGCGAGGAGATTGAGTCCATCGCGGACGATTTCGACATACCAGTGGAGAAGATACGAGCAGCAATTGATTACGCTGAATGGACACCAAAAGCAGCATAAAACCGATCTTCTTTCTAGATAGGACGCATGGCAGGCGCACGTCAAAGCTCTTAGCCAGCGTTGGAATCTCCGTAGTTCTACATCATAAGTGGTTCTTGGACGAAGCTCCTGATCCCGAATGGATAGCGAAGTGCGGGCAACAGAATTGGGTAATTTTGACGGGTGACAAGTCCATTGAAACCGTACCAGAAAATCGGCAAGCCGTGATTGACTGTGCGTGCAAAGTATTCTTCTTTGATGACTCAAATAGCCTTCCGGAAGAATGGGCGGCGGCGGTAATTGTTGGGCGCATTCGCGTATTTGACCTCATTGAAAATAACAACGGCCCTTTCTTCGTCACGATCTCTAAATTCGCGCGAGGTCATATTTCGGGCGCTCGGTTTGCGGGCTCCGGTGGGCCTAAACCTATCGCGGTGAGCGTTACAGAAGAAACGCAAGCCGCACCATCCGCGCAAGTCCAGCCCCCGCCATTGACTCTTGCCAAGTACGGCCAATTCGAACTATGGCCCAAAAAATAAAGTGAATACGTTGCGGGGCGAGTAACACTACCGTAACCTACGGATGGCACTAGACTTGACACGCGTGGTACACTCGGAACCGTAGGGTGGGCGGACCCTATCGCTATTCCTGCCCGAAGGAGAACAATGACTAAGCCAGAAAAAAAGGCCTTTGAGCTTCCGATGATGTCAATCATTCGGTACTCCGAGGAACCTGATGGCTTTGTCGCTCACGCACTTGATTTTGATTTGGTCGCAGTCGGCACGACGGAACTTGAAGCTACCGAGAAAATCAGATGGGCGATCAAAGCCTACATCGAATATGGATTGAAAAACTACTGGGAGGACCATATCATTTTCAGAGCGCCGGAAGCGTTCGTAGATGAGTTGTCCCCCGAAAAAACGACGCTGAAACTTATGGAGCCAATCGTCGTGCAAAACCGGAAGCTAGGTCTTGCTCGCGCGATACCAACACATGAACATCAACCAGCTACTTGCGTGGCTTAGTTCTCACAAAATAACCGTCGCCGAAAGGGTTCCCGCTACCGGAGGAGAAGTCCTAATCTTCACCGGAAAGCGGCCCCTTCCTTGGGATGGTCGTCCTCAGTGGTACGCCTTGCCAGTTAAGAATGGACAGGCACAAGTAGCTATTCGAGAGATCGAAGCGTTACTTCGCCATTTTACTCACGGTGAGCTTCAGATTCCGAAAGGTTCGCCCGCTATTGGCGGAAACCTCGCAGTACAGCCCCTTCACCCTTCAAACGACAATCAAGATTAATTCCTGCCCTGTCACGGCAATCTCAGGCTACCACGCTTTTGGTTAGTCATCTATATTAATGCCCTTGCCTATGTATAGAGAAACGCATGACTTTAAGTATGTTTAGAATGAGCGTTTGCGAAAAACCTAGGGGGGAGGGGGACTTATTGTTAACCACCATGCATGCGGCAAACCGCGCGATCGCGAAAGCCCCGAACGAACTAGATGCCCCACGACGATCCCTCGCTCATTTTGTGTATCGCCTGTACCTACGAGTTGACGCCCCGCGCCGTTCGCCAAGAATTCCGCGCGCAACCCGCGTTCCTTCGTTGACGCTTTAGCAGGTTCACCCCTATAATTAGGGTTTGTCTCTACAGCTTGGAGGGCAGATGTACGCCGTTATTCAGACCGGGGGAAAGCAGTATCGCGTCGCACCGGGCGACACCATTCGTATCGAGCGCGTCTCGGGCGAAGTAGGCGAAAAAGTGACGTTCGGCAAGGTTCTCGCTGTCCACACCGACGAAAAGAAAATCGTCTTGGGTGGCGACGCTTCCAAAGCCAGCGTGAGCGGCAAGATCGTCTCGCAGGGCCGCGCTAAGAAGATCACCGTGCTCAAGTTCAAGAAGGGCAATCAGTACAAGATTTCTCGCGGCCATCGTCAGAATTTCACGGCCGTCGAAGTCAGCGAAATCAAGCTGTAATCTCTTTCAATCAAGGATTTTTCTTCTCGGGTTTTCTGAGAAAAAAGCCTTCAAGAAAAAAGGAAATTCGTCATGGCACATAAGAAAGGCGGCGGCTCCTCTACAAACGGCCGCGATTCACACGGACAAAGGCTGGGCGTAAAGCGCTTCGGCGGTCAGCTCGTCAACGCAGGCACGATTCTCGTGCGCCAGCGCGGCACGCGCCACCAAGCCGGCGAAAACGTCGGCCAGGGCAAGGACGACACGCTCTTCGCTCTCGTCACCGGCGTCGTGAAGTTCACCGACCGGGGCCGCCACGGCCGCTTCATCAGCGTCGAGCCAGCCGCTTCCGCAGTCAACTAATCGCTCGCGGTTTTGATCCGTGATACGGGTCGCACGTCAGACTCCAGACGGTCCGAGAATGAAGCCAAAGACCAGAGTCTTACTTCTGCTCATCGGTCTAATTCTTCCGTACATGGTTTTTGTTCTCAGCTTCGCGCTGAGACTGCCGGCGCAACCTTTACCCAAGTGGTTTCCTTACGTGGCCGGCTGTTATTTCATTAGCACGATTTTCTCGTTCCCATTTCTGAAGAAAAGAGTTCTCGCGAGAGGTCCTGCTCCCGGCCCGAATGAAAGGAGAATCCACTATGTATCTGCTGGTAGAGCCGCGCGGAGAATGGGGTACATTTGGTGGGTCGGTGTCTTGTTTTATGTCCTCTCGGGAGGGCTCACTCACGAAGCTTGGTGGGGTTCAGTTCTAGGTTTCTCCTGGGTCGGATTCCTAAGCTGGGCTTCTTTCCGAGCGGCAAACGCACTCGAGGCAAAGGCGCGGCAGCGCACTGCCTAACAGTCTGAGTGTCGTATCACTGGTCCTGCTATTGGCTGGAGACGCAGCTCAACGGGCCGCCCGGAAAGAACCTTTTGTACGCGCTTCGACCGTGCGCTGGAATGATCGCCAGTTCCGGCAGTTTTTCGTGCAAGTCGCTGAGGTTGGCGACGATCTGATTAGCGAGTGCTTCATCGTTGTCGCTGTCCCGTAGAACCAGCGATTTGCCAACGCGCTCTTCAAATCCGCGTTCATCATCAACGGCGTCGCCGACATAAAACAGGCGCAGGCTGGGCGAGAGATTCACGAAGATGCCCACGCTCCCGGGCGTATGTCCGCGCAGCGGCACGACGACCACTGATCCGTCTTTATAGAGGTCGGCGCTCTCGTCGAAAGTTTCGTAGGGCTGAGGATCAAAGCGCAGAGTTGGTGCGCCGAGAGCAGGGAATTTTTGCACGTGCGCGGCAATCACGAAACCTTTTGCTTGCACGTTTGGGTCGGCAGCGAATTGCAATTCTTCCTGCGAGAGTAGGACTGGCACACGCGGTAAATCCATCAGCCCCCCGGAATGATCGAGGTGGGCATGAGAAAGAATCACCCAGCGCAATTTCGCAGGGTCTTCCTTCACACGGCGTAGTAGTTCGGGAAGAGAAACTTCGGGCTTCAACTGCCCGGCCAGGAATCGGAGCTTGAACCAGGTTCCGAAAGGATAGCCGCGAATCTCGTCGTTGAAGTGGCTCGAGTTGCCAGTATCGATCAGCAAATCGCCCGCAGGATGCCGGACCAGGACGCTTCCGGCCGTCGAGCCGAAGGAAAAACTACTGAACGTTTTTCCAGTCTCGATCCAGCAAGCGGAGAGTCCGGGCAAAGACGCAATGGAAGGCGCGACAAGCGCATGCGGCGCGGCTGGCGGCAGCGGAGTTCGGCGGAAGTACAGAAGATAAAAGGCCAAGCTCAGTGCCGCAAGAGCGAACACAAAAAGAAGCAGCAGTCGCTTCAGCCATTTGTTCAAGGCAGACATCGTTTTTCCGGGCGCGGCCCCGCTCTTGGAGTTTTGATTGGTGATGCAGTAACGACCGTTCGCTTATGCTATCGTTTTTAGTGGCAGCCGCCTAGCGGCCAGCCTGTGTGGAGAGTGATTCTCGTGTTTGTTGACGAAGCAAAAATCCTGGTAAAGGCCGGCGTCGGCGGCAACGGCTGCGTCGCGTTTCGCCGCGAGAAATTCGTTCCCCGCGGCGGTCCTTCCGGAGGCGACGGCGGCCATGGCGGCAGCATCTATCTCGAAGCGAATCCCAACGACAACACGCTTCTTCGCTACCGTTACAATCGCGAATTCAAAGCCGATCGCGGCCGCCACGGCGAAGGCTCAAACTGCAGCGGCCATTCCGGGGCAGACATGATTCTGTTCGTTCCCGTCGGCACGCTCGCCTACGACCAGCAATCCGGCGAAACCATCGCTGACCTGTCCGTGCCTGGACAACGCGTGCTGATTGCCCAAGGGGGACGCGGCGGTCGCGGCAATCAACATTTTGCCAAGCCCTGGCATCAAGCTCCTCGCGAACATGAGGACGGGTCTCCCGGTGAAGAACGCCACCTGCGCCTCGAGCTAAAGCTGCTCGCCGATGTTGGTTTGGTCGGTTACCCCAACGCGGGCAAATCCACGCTGATCTCTGTAATTTCCGCCGCACGCCCCAAAATCGCCAATTATCCGTTCACCACGCTTGAGCCCAATCTCGGCGTCGTCAATGCCGACGGCGGCACTGGCGGGCACGGCACCGAACTCGGACGCACGTTTGTCGTAGCCGATTTGCCCGGACTCATCGAAGGCGCGCACCTGGGCGCTGGCCTTGGTATTCGTTTCCTCCGCCACGTCGAACGCACGCGCCTCATCGTGCATCTAATCGACACGAGCGATTCAAACGTCGATGATCCGGTCCACTCGTTTCAAGTCATCAACGGAGAGCTGGAAGCCTTTAGCTCTTCGCTGGTCGAAAAACCGATGATCGTGGTTGCCACCAAGCTGGATGCTACAACCGACCGCACACGCCTCGACGCGCTTCAGGAATTCTGCAAGGAGCGAAAACTCGAATTCCACTCGATTTCCGCGGTTGCCGGTGACGGCGTGAAAGATCTGGTCCGTTCCATCGCTGACGCGCTGGATAAAATTCCACGTCATGCCCATGAAACGACTTTGGACTTGCCAGACACCTCAGGAGAAATTGACGAGAACGCGTCGGGACACGATTCCCAGCCTGCGCCGATCAAGAATTCGTGAGAAAATTGACCAAAGCCACCTCTCGGGAGGCGCATTGACCACCGCGCAGGCGCATCGCACCGCCGCAAAGCATCATCCGCGTCGTATCGCGCTGTTCGGCGGCTCCTTCGACCCGATTCACAATGGCCACCTCGCCGTCGCTCGCGCCGCCGACCGGCGCTTCAATTTCGACGAAATTCATTTCATTCCGGCAAGCCGCCCGCCGCACAAGCTCAAACAGCACCTCGCTCCGTTTCCACACCGTTTCGCCATGCTCTCGCTCGCTTGCGCCGAACATCCGCATTTCGTTCCTTCGCTCGCCGAAGCCGGTGAAGATTTCAGCGGCACGCAGCTTCACTACTCCGTGGATACGGTGCGCTACTTCCGCCACGCCTATAATGGCCACGGCGATCGCATCTTTTTCATCATCGGCGCCGACGCTTTTCTCGACATTCCCGTGTGGAAGGAATATGAAACGCTTCTAGGGCTCTGCGATTTCATCGTCGCGAACCGCCCGGGAATTCGCGCGGAAGCGCTGCGGCTGGTCATCCCGCCGCATCTTATGGGCCGCCGCGATATCAAGAAAAATGGAGAGGCGGCGCCGTCGCAAGTGGTCGCGCAGCTTCAAAACACCAATGTTTATCTGCTCGAATCTGTTGCGATCGATGTTTCCGCGACCGATATCCGGCGGCGCGCCAATCGCGGCCAGTCCATTCATGGACTTGTCTCTGTGCGCGTCGAGGAATACATTCTCAAACAAGGCCTATACCGTTGAAAATTGAAACTTTGCCACAGGGCGTCCGCCTGGCTGTCGAAGCGGCGCAAAATAAAAAAGCAGCAGGAATCACCGTTCTCGACCTCAGTGACGTCGGCGCTTTCACCGATTACTTCGTGATCTGCACGGGGTTCAGCACCCCGCAGGTTCAGGCCATCTGCAGCGAAGTGGAAGAGCAGCTTGAAAAGCATCTTCATCGTTCGCCGAAACACCGCGAAGGCCGCGGCTCCGCGGAATGGGCGCTGATCGATTTTGGCGGCTTCATACTCCACGTCTTCAGCGAGCAAGCGCGCCGCTATTACGACCTGGAACGCCTATGGCGCTCTTCGCCAAAGCTCGTGATTCCTGACGAGCCGGACGTCGCCGCGCGAAACCACTCGTTTGAATCCTTCGACGATTCCCAAACTGCCGGCGAAGCCTATTCCAAATGAGCACGGAGCGATTGCCGTGGATCGCGGAAGACCCCGCTTCGCAGCGTCTTCTGGAACTCGCGCAAAAAGTCGCCACAGCCGCAACGACGCTTCTCATCAGCGGTGAAAGCGGCACCGGCAAAGATCATCTCGCGCGCCTCGTTCATGAACTTGGCCCCCGGCGCGACGCTCCTTTTTTGAAAATTGATTGCGCCAGCCTCCCGCCAAACCTAGTGGAAAGTGAACTCTTCGGCCACGAACTCGGCGCATTCACGGGCGCTGTCGAACGCAAGCTCGGCCGCCTCGAACTGGGAGGTGCGGGCACCATCGTTCTGGACGAAGTCGCGGCATTGACGCCCGGCGCGCAAGGCAAACTGCTTCGTGTTTTGCAGGAGCGCACCTTCGAGCGGCTCGGCGGCACGGAAACGCTGCGCATCGAAGCGCGCATCCTGGCTTTAACCAACGTCGATCTCACCGCAGCCGTCGCTAGCGGCCACTTTCGCGAGGACCTTTATTTCCGCTTGAACGTTCTCGCGCTGACCGTCCCGCCGCTGCGCGAACGTCGCGCCGACATTCTTCCGCTCGCCGATCATTTACTAGCGACCCTACGTTCGATCCATGGCCACCCCGGCTCGCACCTCAGCGAACCTGCGCGCCGCATGCTTGCAACCTACGCGTGGCCTGGAAACGTCCGCGAGCTCCGCAATGCACTCGAGCGCGCCATCGTTTTTTCTCATGGCGACGCGCTCGATCCCGCCGATTTTCCGGACAACATTCGCGCCGCTGCCTCCGGAGCCGTAGGCTCCATCGCCGGCCTGCGCTCCCTCGAAGAGGTCGAGCGCGAAGTGATTGCCGCCACTCTCGAAGCCACTCACTACAAGATCAGCCGCGCTGCCGAAGCCCTCGGCATCAGCCGCAAAACTCTCCTCGAAAAACGCAAAAAATATGGTTTGAAGTGAAAATCCGCCTGCTCATGCTCGGTAAAACGCGCCGCGCGCAATTGCGCGCTGTGATCGACGATTACGTGAAACGCGTCAGCCGCCACTCGCCCATCGAGGTCACGGAGGTTCGCGACGGCGAAGCCGCTCTGAAAAAACTCGACGCGGATCGCGCCGCAACAGCAATCCTCCTTGACGCCCTCGGAAAAAATCTCGATTCCAACGCTTTTGCGAAATGGCTCGGCGAACTTCGCGACCGCGGAACCCGCGAGCTCATCTTTGTCTGCGGCGACGCCGACGGTTTCCCCGCCGCCCTTCGCGAACGCGTTCTGCAAAAAATCTCTCTCAGCGCCATGACCTACTCCCACGAACTCGCCCGCGCAATGCTGGCCGAGCAGCTCTACCGCGCCTTTGCCATCCTCTCCGGCAGCCCCTACCCGAAATAGCCGCTCTGGTGTAAAACCATACGACCATGTCCATCCGCGTTATTCCCGATCAAGACCAGCCTTCCGCAGCAATCGAAATTTCGCTCTCAACACCGCTGCCAGATTATGATTTGCTCCAGCTAGAGCAGCCCACGCCGCGCGACGTTGACGCCGTTCTCGTTTCGCAAGGCTTTCGCGATCTTGTGGATGACGCCCGCGGCGTCTTAATGGATCTGCTCGCACATCCACCGTATCAGGCCAACTCCCCCGAACACGCGAATCTTGATTTCACGCATTCCGCGCCGCTCGCACTCGAACTCACGCAGCTAACGGGCGCCATCTGCCCCGGCGAGGACGAGGTTTACCGCCCCGGCCTGTGGATCGTCATCCGCGACCCTCACGGCAAACCAAAAACGACGTTGCCTTCCGCGACGCAGGAACGCATCACGGCCATTGCCGCCGAACTGGCCAGGCGCCTCGCGCTTACTTAAGCGTCACCAATCCGATTTCCGTCCTTGACCATCTGAAATGCCCGACATAGCCTGAGTTATACTCGTTGGTCTGCGTTCTGGAAGTGCCCCCGGGGATGTGTTTCCGCAGACCTATCATCGCGAAAATCTCTCAACATAGGAGCATTCATGGAACGTCCTACTGGGGTAACGATCCTCGCCGTACTGTATTTCATAGGCACCGCGTTTCTTGCGATTTGCGGGCTTCTCTTCATTGTTGGCGGATCCATGCTTTCTGGACTGGCGCAGTCGGGAGGGCCTGGGAGCGCCATTTTTGCCGCGGGAGGAGCCGTCCTCGGAGCTTTCTTCCTCGTGCTCGCGCTGTTGGAGCTGGCCATCGGAATCGGGTTCATCAAGCTGCAAAATTGGGCCCGCGTGGTTGCCATCGTGTTCACCGGGATCGCCGTGCTTTTCGGGGCTTTCGGCATGCTCGGTATGCTCGCGCATGTAATGGTATTTGCGTTGATGGTCCGGGTCATTACCCTGGCCATCCAAATCTGGATCCTGGTCTATCTGTTCAAGCCGCACGTCAAGCAGGCGTTTGGCGCGACGGGTTTCTGAAGCGTTCCCAAAGTGCTGGAGTAAGCAGGGCGGCGGCTTTTGAGCCGCTGCCCTCCTCTTCTTGACCTTTCTTTTCGCACCCTCCAAACTCTAGACCTTTCCCTGTGGCTTGTTCTCTCTTGAGGGGAAGGAACTTATGCAGGAAGAAAAAGGGCTGCTTATCGTTTACTCGGGGCCGGGCAAGGGCAAAACGACTTGCGCGCTGGGGACGGCGTTTCGCGCGGTGGGGCAGGGACTGCGCGTGCTGATGGTGCAGTTTATCAAGGGTTCCTGGCACTACGGGGAGCTCGACGCGGCCAAAATGCTGGGCGACGATAAGTTTGAGATACGGCCGATGGGGCGGGGATTCGTGAAAATCGGCGGCGCCGAGACCGATCCGGAAGACATCAAACTGGCGCGGGAGTGCTGGGAAGCTGGGCGCGACGCGATTTATGGAGGGAAGTACGACCTTGTGGTGCTGGACGAAATCAACTATACGATCAGCTACAAAATGCTGGATGCCGGTGAGGTTGTGGAGGCGTTGAAAAATCGTCCGGAGCGCGTGCACGTGATCTGCACAGGCCGTAACGCGCATCCGCAGTTGGTCGAGCTGGCGGACCTCGTTACGGAGATGCGCGAGGTGAAACACCCCTACACCAAGGGTATACTGGCCCAGCGGGGTATCGACTACTAGGTGCAACGCGGGGGGGTGGCCCCGCGGATGTAATTGCTGGCTGTACTTCTATAGGCCGCAATCACTGACGACTCCGAACGGACGGTTTTCGACTTTCACCTACACTTATGGCCTGGTTCAAGCGGGACAAAAAATCGATCGACGCAGCCACGCCTCCCGAAGAGCGCCGCGTGCGCACGGAGGGGCTGTGGGCCAAGTGTGAGTCCTGCGGCACGATCGTTTTTCGCAAGGATTTGGAAGCCAATCTGTATGTCTGTCCGAAGTGCCAATTCCATTTCAAGATGAGCGCGAAGCAGCGCCTGGAGATGCTGCTCGACTCGCGCTGGACGGAACACGACGCCGGCATGACGTCGACCGACCCGCTCAAGTTCGTTGATACGAAACCGTACGCCGCGCGCCTCAAGGAAGCCCGCAAGAAACTTGGCATGAATGATGCCGTCATTACGGCGGAAGGCAGGCTCAACGGGCGCGGAATTGTGTGCTGTGCGATGGAATTTGGATTTATCGGCGGCTCGATGGGCGCAGTCGTCGGTGAAAAGGTGACGCGCGGGATCGAGCTGGCCATTGAGTCGCGCCAGCCGCTGGTGGTTGTTTCCTGTTCCGGCGGGGCGCGCATGATGGAAGGAACTATCAGCCTGATGCAGCTCGCGAAAGTTTCCGCGGCGCTCGCCAAGCTGGACGACGCCAAGGTGCCGTATATTTCTCTGCTCACCGATCCCACCACCGGCGGCGTCACGGCCAGCTTCGCCATGCTGGGCGACATCAATATCGCCGAGCCTGGTGCGCTGATTGGATTTGCCGGCCCGCGCGTGATTGAGCAGACCATCCGCCAGAAACTTCCTGAGGGATTTCAGCGATCGGAATTTCTTTTGGAGCACGGGTTTCTCGACGCCGTCGTCCACCGCAAAGACTTGAAGGCATTCATCGCCAATTCCTTCGATCTTCTTCTGAGCTGAAATGAATTACGAAGCCGCGGTCCGCTATTTGCTTTCGCTGGGCAGGGAATTGGCGGCGCCGACGCAGGCCGCTGCGGCGAAATTCGACCTGGAAAACATAACTATTCTTGCCGAACGCCTTGGCCGGCCTGACCGGGCTTATCCTTCCGCGCATATCGCAGGCACTAATGGCAAGGGTTCGACCGCAGCCTTTTTAGAATCGATACTACGCCATGCAGGTTTTCGGACTGGGCTCTACACGTCGCCGCATCTGGAAAAAATCAACGAGCGGATTCGCGTAAACGGCGAAGAGATCAGCGATGACGCGTTTGCCGAGACGTTTACGCGCATCCAGGCGTTGAACGAGGAACTGCTTGCCGCGGGCAAACTTCGTGCTCACCCGACGTATTTTGAGTGCGTGACCGCGATGGCGTTTGAATATTTTGCACGCGCACGAGTTGAGTTTGGCGTTTTCGAAGTAGGACTTGGCGGACGACTAGATGCGACAAATATTCTGACTCCAGTTGTCTCGGTCATCACGCGAGTGGATTTTGATCATGAGAATTTTCTCGGTCATTCTCTTGCGGAAATCGCCGCGGAAAAAGCGGGCATCCTCAAGCCTGGCGTTCCGCTCATTTTGGCAGAGCAAAAGCCGGAAGCGCTTGAGGTGATTACGACTCGCGCTCGCGAACTGGGCTCCCCGGTCATTGAGGCCGCGACTGCGTTCCGCATTGAGAAGGAATGGAAGGAAAACGGATGCAGCCGCGCTAGTGTCACGGAAGTTGAATCCGGCTGGTCCATTGAGCTTGCTCCCCGGCTGCCGGGAAAATTCCAAATACAGAACAGCCTCAACGCTGTGGCCGACGCGCGGTACCTTCAGAAGCGCGGCTATCGCATTTCTGATGAAGCTATTGCAGAAGGAATTGAGGAAGCCGTTTGGCCTGGCCGTCTCGAGAAGTTGCAGTCGAATACCGACGTATATCTCGACGGCGCGCACAATCCCTCCGCCGCGAGGGAGCTTGCCACTTTCCTCGAGCAAAATCTTGCCGGCCGCAAAATCTGGCTGGTGTTCGGCGCGCTGCGCGACAAAGCGGTCGATGAAATTGCCGGCGTTCTTTTTCCGCAAGCCGCCGAAGTGATTTTCACGCAGCCGCGTACCACGCGAGCCATTTCCGTTGGCCAACTTGCGGAAATTACTTCTCACCACGCCGCGCATTTCACGGTCATCCCTGAGCCCGAAGCCGCACTGGAATATGCTCTCGACCGGGCCGCTCCGCAAGATGTCGTGATTGTCGCGGGGTCGCTTTACCTCGTCGGGCAACTGCGCGGCTACTGGAAAAATCGCGCGCAGGTCGCCGCGCGTTGAAAAACACCGTAGAATATCCGGCTCGGGTTCCGATGGAGTCTTTCCCGACGCATTGAACAGTGATGACGAAGAAAATTTCCAAGGGACAGAAGAGCGCGAAAAAAGGGATCCACGGCGGGACGAGTCTCGCCGCGCGTCCACTCGTCGGCATCATCATGGGCTCGTCTTCGGACTGGGAGACGATGGAGCACGCCGTCACGACGTTTAAGGAGCTCGGCGTGCCTTACGAAACGCGAGTCGTCTCAGCTCATCGCACGCCGGATCTTCTATTTGAATATGCCTCGAACGCCGAGAAGCGTGGCATCGAGGTGATTATCGCGGGCGCGGGGGGGGCGGCTCATCTACCCGGCATGACGGCTTCGAAGACGGTGCTCCCTGTGCTCGGCGTTCCGGTGGAATCGAAAGCTTTGAAGGGGCTCGATTCGCTGCTCTCGATCGCGCAGATGCCCGGAGGCATTCCCGTCGGCACGCTGGCGATAGGAAAGGCCGGAGCGATCAACGCCGCGCTGCTCGCTGCGGCTATTCTCGGAAGCAAATATCCGCACATTCGCGAAGCCCTGCGCAAATTCCGCACTGCGCAAACGGAGCGCGTGCTGGCCAATCCCGATCCATCGAGCGCGGCTTTTCCTCAGAAAAAGAGGCCTCGGAAACCGCAGAAGAAAAGGAAGCCCGCGTGAGCATCGGGATCCTCGGCGGCGGGCAGCTTGGTTACATGCTGGCCCTTGCGGGATATCCGCTTGGGCTGCGATTCCGTTTTCTCGACCCGTCTCCGGAAGCGCCCGTGGGACGGATTGCTCCGCGTGTCACGGGAGACTTTACGGATCGCGCGGCGCTGGAGAAATTCGCGCACGGGCTGGAAGTGGTGACCTACGAGTTTGAGAACGTGCCCGTGGATGCGGCGCATTTCCTGGCAAAACACGTTCCTGTTTTTCCGCCGCCTGGCGCGCTGGAGGCGGCGCAGGACCGCCTTCGCGAAAAGCAACTGTTCGAGAAGCTGGGAATCGCCACGACCGAGTACGCTTCGGTCCCGGCGGCTTCCGACCTCGATCAGGCACTGAAAAAAGTGGGAATGCCTGCGGTGGTGAAGACGCGGCGGATGGGTTACGACGGCAAGGGACAGTGGACCCTGCGGACTCAGGAAGAAGTAAAAGTCGCGAAGGAGGGATTGCCCAGGCTGCCGATTATTGTGGAGAGTTTTGTCCCCTTCACGCGTGAGCTATCCGTGATCGCCGTCCGCGGCAAGACAGGGGAAACCGCCTTCTATCCGCTGGTTGAAAACCATCATCGCAATGGCATTCTCCGGCTTTCCCTGGCTCCTGCTCCGGGAGTCAGTCCTGCGATTCAGAAGGCTGCCGAGGACGCGGCTCGCAAGGTGCTTGAATCATTGAACTACGTGGGCGTTCTGGCCATCGAATTCTTTGAACACGATGGCAAACTCCTCGCGAACGAGATGGCTCCGCGCGTCCATAACTCGGGGCATTGGACGATCGAAGGCGCGGTGACCAGCCAGTTTGAAAACCATCTTAGGGCCATCTGTGGTCTGCCCTTGGGTTCCACCGCTGTGATCGGGGCCTCTGCGATGATCAACCTCATAGGCGAAGTCCCCGAATCCGCGCAGGTGCTGGCTATTCCCTCTGCTCATCTTCATCTTTACGGGAAGGAGCCTCGCCCTGGACGCAAGCTTGGCCATGTAACGCTCCGGGCGCTGTCCTTCGAGCATCTCCTAAGCCGTTTTGCGAGCCTTCCAGCCTTTTTCCAGCGCCCTGACTTCTGTCTTGGCGGGGCGAGCCCCAAAAGCATCCCTCCTCGAGCTTGACCGATGGCCTAGCTTGCACGGGGAGGGGCCGGGTTGCCGCCCTCCCCCGCGAATGCTACGATTTGGCATTCCATGAGCCCCGAAACTCCCAATCGGCCCCGTGTGGGCATCCCTTGGCGAACGTCTGAGGAAGAAGCCCAGAACAATCGCCCGAAGATCGCCAATTACGAGGATGCCGTGCGAAAAGCGGGGGGCGAACCAGTACTCATCCCCCTGAGCGACGGAGAAGAGCAGCGGCACCTGATACCGAACATGGCTGCGTTCGTACTGCCCGGCAGCCCGGCGGATGTTGAGCCTGCCGAATATGGTGAGGTAAATCACGGTGATTCCGCGCCCGCCGATTTGCCGCGCGAGCAGGCTGACCGAGCCATCCTTGCGCATGCTTTTGCTGAGAGGAAGCCCGTTCTGGCCATCTGTTATGGGTGTCAGCTCTTGAATGTCTATCTGGGCGGAACGCTCATTCAGGATGTGCGCTCGGAACTTGGAACCACGACGCCACACCGGAAGAAAGACCTTTCGCCGGAACCCAAGGAAGATCCGATTCATGGCGCGAAGTTCGAGCCGGAGAGCCGACTGGCCGAGCTGGCCTTGGGAGAGCGCGCAAAAATCAACAGTTCGCACCATCAGGCCATCGCGAAGCCGGGGAAGAATCTCCGAGTCACGGCGCATTCGACCGACGGAATTATCGAGGGCGTGGAGTGGACCGGCGATGCGAATTGGGTCGTCGGGGTTCAATGGCATCCAGAGCGCATGTTTGGCGATGCTTTTTCGGAACGGCTGTTTCGTGATTTCGTTGCCGCGGCGCGCGGCGCTGTTGTGCAAAAGACATAGCCGTACGCGTTTCGGTTTTCGTTTTTTCAAATCGTTGGGGGACTGGATGATTTCACTCGCAGGCAAGGCGGCACTCATCACCGGTGGTTCGCGGGGAATCGGCGCGGCGGCCGTCAAACTCTTTGCGCAGGCTGGTGCAGACGTTATCTTCAGCTACAACAAAGCCAAGGACGCCGCGCTTCAGGTCGAGCAAGAAGCAAAAAAGCACGGGACGCGGGTTGAGGCGTTTAAGGCGGACGCGGGACGCCACTTGGACAACAAAAAATTGGTGGACCAGTGCATCGCGCGGCTGGGGCGGCTGGATATCGTGGTAGCCAACGCCGGAATCTGGAATATCGAGGACCTCCCCATCGAGAAAATGACCGAGAAGCAGTGGGATGAGATGATGCGAGTGAATTTGAAGAGCGTTTACTCGATTATTCATTTCAGCGTGCCGCAGATGATCAAGCAGAAGTCGGGCAAGATTATTCCGATCACCTCAACGGCGGGGCAACGTGGCGAGTCGTTCCACACGCATTATGGCGCGAGCAAAGGCGGTGCGATTAGTCTCGTTAAAGGGCTCGCAGTGGAGCTCGCCAAGCACAACATTCTTGTGAACTCCATCGCTCCGGGGTGGGTCGCCACGGACATGTCGAATCCCGTCATTCAGACGAAAGCGGGAGTGAAGGCGGTCGCCGCGGCGATTCCCCTGGGGCGTCCCGCGACTGCCGAGGAAATCGCTGGTCCGATTCTCTTTCTGGCGTCAGACCTGGCCAACTTCCTCACCGGAGAGATCATCAATGTAAACGGAGGATCGGTCTTGTGCGGTTGAAGCTCGTTCAGTTCGCGGTTGCAGGATTGCTCGCTGGCGCGGCGTTTGCATCGCGCGCTGTCGCGCAGAATCCCGACTCGCTGATGCCGGAGCAGAGCGCCGCGAAAGCTAAACAGATTCTTAGCGACCTGATCAATGCCCGCGGGGCCGCAGGCTATACCCAAGCCGTCGAAGGCGAGTGCCAAGGCACGCGCGCCCAGTTCGGCCATAACGGAGCGGTCATGGGATATGTGGGCTTCACTGAGGCGCGCCGCTGGCCGGATAAAGAGCGCTTGGAGTATTCGGCGAAGAGCCACAATCTGAAGAGCATCCTAAACACGGTGGTCGGGGTGGAAGGCCTGGACTGGTCGCATGGCGGCGCCATCGTCGTGCTGTACAATGCCGATCGCGGCTGGACGCTCGACCGCGGCGGCATCACAGAATTGCCGGTTACCTCGATCGCGGAGTTTCAGGAGCAAGTTAAGAGAAACATCGACAACGTGCTGAGAGTGCGCCTCAAGGAGCCGGGTTGGCTTTATCGCTTTGGCGGCAGCGATACGGTGGATTTGAAAGAAGTGGAATGGGTGGAGTTGACGGACAGCGAGGAGCGGAAGTTTCGACTCGCCGTGGACCACAACACGCGCCTTCTAGTGCGAAGTGAGGTGATCACCAAGAACGAAGAAACCCAAGAACGCGATGAGGACGTCACCATCTATACCAACTACCAGTTGAAAGATTCTGTGTGGACTCCGATGCAGGTCACCAAGGATCACAACGGCCGCAGGGCATCGCAATTTTTTTACAATTCGTGCAGGTACAATCCCGGATTTCCGAGCGACTACTTCGACAGGTCCTCTCTCCAGAAGAAGAGCGCTGACGCCGGCGCCAACAAGTCTAAGAATTTTAATAACTGAGGCACATCCAACCCCGCCCGACTGCTTAGGTCGGTCGAACCGAAGGAACTGGCGACGGGACTGCCGTTTTCGCGCCAATACGGATGCCGAATGGCGCGCAGCCTTTCTTCTGCGCAGTTAAGTTTGATAAGCATCTTATTTATAAGGGGATAGCGGGAAAGAGGGACGCTGCGAAGGATTTACTCTGCGTGGCTGTCGGGGCCGAGGCGGTTCCCTACAGCCCATCACCGGGCTTTTGCGCGTGCCGGGAAGGCAGTACTGCCATTAACTAGTGCTATGGTTGCTCCGATTTGGGTACCCACGCTCTATGGGATTTTGTTGATAAAATGTAATAGTCTTAGTAGGTTAGGCGTGCTCTCAGGCAGCGGCCGGAGCGGGTCTGACGGGTGTCGTTCCAAAATGATACTGCGTGCCAAGTTCGTGTCTCCGCGTCGAAGCCCACGAAATGGCTTTAGCTTAGTGGAGCTCGTGCTGTCTTTGGCCGTGCTCCTTATAATTACAACTCTGGCCATTCCTGTAGTGGTGCGCTCGTTGCAAGCCTATCAGCTTAATTCCAGTGCTTCGCAGTTGGCGGGGATGCTCAAGTTTGCGAAATTCGATGCCATTCGGCAGAACACGAAGGTGAGCTGCCAGATCGCGCAGAGCGGCTCCAATTGGTTGGTTTGGGTGGATTCAAATGGCAACGGAGTACCCGACGGTGCGGAGCCGCAAATGTTCATCGGCGGGAGCTTTACGCTTTTACCTGCAGGCTCGGTCCCCGATCCGTCCCCGATCACGGCTACGTTGGGGCCTGGCTTTTCGACCTACTCCTGGGTGGTACTGTCTGGATCCAACAATAGCGTTACGTACGACCAGCGCGGGGTCATAGATGCTGCAGCGGTTTACGCGCTCTACATCGGCAACCCCAACGACCCAAACTCCGGTTACCGAGCAATTATTACGATGCCTTCCGGCGCCGTACAGGTGTGGACTTCGTCATCCGCTGGAAACTGGCAGCGAGTCAGTTGATGTATTTTGCAGGATAAAGCGATGAAGAATCCTCATGATCGAAGGAGGTGTGGGAAGGATTGGGGGAATCAGCGCGGATTCACCCTTACGGAAGTTCTCATCGCCATTGTCATTATGTTAGTGGGCATTGTGGCAGTCGCGCAATTGGTGCCTGCTTCTATTGGTTCCAACTCAGCGAATCGTAACGACTCTTCGGCTCTGGTGTTCGCGCAACGCCAGATGGACCAATTCCTGAGCCAGCCGCTCAATATGTCGATTAGTCCTCCGGCCTTCACCGAAACTATCGACGCGCAAACCTTCACTTGCTATCTCGGAGACCCGACACAGCCATCAAACACGGTCGTCGGCAATCCCGTCGTTGTGTATTACAACCAGGTTGTAATCGACTTTAGCCCGACGACTGGGGTGGCGAACTACAGCTTCATCTATCAGGATCCGAATGATCCATTTGGCTTGGTTTACGACGTCCGGTGGGCTGTGATCACTACGAAAAACTCGGGCGGCATGGTCACCTCCAAACGGTTCATCCTGGGCACAAGGAAAAAAGGTGGCAACGGAATTTACAGGCCGGTCACGCTTGACACGATACTTTCGAAATGAAACGCGCTCATCATAACCGGGGTGAACGGGGCTTCTCGCTCATCGAGATGATGATCGCTGCGGTGATATTTATCTTGCTTTGTAGCGCCGCTTTCGCGCTTCTCTCCCTAGCGCAGCAACGCTATCAGACGGAATCCCAGGTGTTGAATTCCTTTCAAGAGGCGCGTTTTGGTTTGGATGAAATGGTTCGAGACGTGAATGGCTCGGCTTATCCCTCGCAAAACCTGTTTTCGTTCAATCCCAATGTCCCGGCGAAGAATCTATATGCAATCACCCCGGTCGCCTGGGACCCCGGCTATCTCTCCAGTTCGCCATGCCTAATCGGAACGGGCGGCGGCGGGACGTGCACCACACCCGGAGATTTTGACTTGATCGTCGAAAGGGATGTCGACTATTGGCACACTGATGGCGTCGAATGGACTCGCTACCGGCTGCAGGGGAACATCTTATCCCGTAGCCAGACTTATAAGGTTGTCTCCGCGGACCCGGAGACGACCACAGCGCCCTCCTTCGTTCCCTACGTTCAGAATGTGATGAACAATGTATCGTCGGCGCAAATTGCGGCTTTCCAGGCAGTCTACCCAAACATGTTTCCCGGCGGGAATCCCGTGCCGGTTTTCAACTACTTTTGTTACACACCATTCGGAACTCAGCAGTGCGCTTCGGCGGGATCGTACAATTCACCGCTCAACATCACGGATGTGGAGATTACCCTGATCGTCATGGCACCAACTAAGGATGCGCAGACGGGCCAGGTTCGGCTTATCGAATTGCATGGACGGGGCCACAGCCTCAACCAGACTCAATAAGGGCCGATGCAGCGAAGGCAAAGAGCAAGGATGAAGATGGATCGCAAAACGCGCCGCAGTTCCGAAGATGGGATCGCACTCCTGATCGCAATCTTCGTCCTGCTATTGATTAGCGTCGTGGCGATCGCTTTGCTTGTTTCGTCCGGGACAGAAACGGCGCTCGGCGCCAATTACCGGACGTCCTCGACTGTCTACTATGCGGCCATGGCTGGCCTTGAGGAAGCCCGCGGCCGTTTGCTCCCGAAGAATCCTCAGTATTTTGGCAATTCCGTCATTCCCACGACGCTCCCACTGGGCCAGACGGTCTACGTCATAAATCGAGCGACTGGCGACAACATCGCCCCCTGGGACTCAAGCAACTCTTATTACGACAACGAGTACCAGACTGAATTTGGGACGGCCGCCTCAAGTGCGTCCTGGCAATCCGTCCATTCCATCTGGGACAACAATATTCAGGGCATACCGGGGCCGATGTTCAAGTGGGTCCGCATCAATGCCGCGACCGAGCAGTCTCTCTTTTTGCAGGTGAACGCCAGCGGATCCTATAACAACAGCACACCGATTTATTACGATCCATTTCATCTCGACCACTCTGGGAACCCGTGGCCTAGCCTGGTTGTGGGATCGACGTCGACAGCAGTGCAAGCGCTGGAAGTCACCGCGCTGGCCGAGTTGCCCGGCGGCAGCCAGAAAATCTTGCAGTACCTCGTGGCTCCCATGTCATTTAATTTGAGTTTTCCCTCGGCGCTGACCGTGGATGGCAACAACGTGACCTTTTCTGTGCCGAGCTCAGGGAGTTTCCAGGTA
>Ga0210384_10000184_pt1 | contig 94920 bp, 85 predicted proteins | sample IncBWH2MmetaG_FD_160574 | JGI IMG/M metagenome (GOLD analysis project Ga0210384, IMG submission 160574) | Forest soil microbial communities from Barre Woods Harvard Forest LTER site, Petersham, Massachusetts, United States - Inc-BW-H-2-M | ecosystem: Environmental > Terrestrial > Soil >... | reverse complement strand
CGGACCGTCGCGGGCGCCTTTGAACTCTTATTGCTGCCGATGTGACCATCTAACTCCAGTTCTTCCCTGTGTACCAACTTGGTTGCTCGCCCCCGGGTCCAAACCGTTTCCAGTCGTCGAGAGTGTCTACGACAGACGGACGACAGACGGGGGACAGACGGACAGACGGGGACGACAGACGGGGACAGACGGGGGACGGACAGACGGGGGACGACAGACGGGGACAGACGGGGGACAGACGGGACGTTCTCCAATTTTCTGTTTTCTTGAAGCAGGTGGACCAGGCACTCGAATTGGGCGGCGCACCGATTGGCTTTGGTTTTCAGAGGGTGCGGCTTCTTTTGCTCGTTAAGCCTGCTCGCCGCTTCACACGCAAGGCGCCGCGCGCGGACCGCACTTCAAAGCGCACTCCTTCCGATTGCTGCAAATAGGCCACGATCTCAAACAAATTGCGCGCCTGCGGGTTGCCACGCGGACCCAGCATCCGCATCAGACTTTTCGCCGAGCGGCGCGTGACCTCGCTCAGCTTGGTAAATCCAACGGTGGCGTTGATGAAGTCCCGCAGGATGATCTTGCCGGTTTCCACGTCACCAGAAAGAAAATTGTCGATCCCCTCTCGAAGCAGCGCCTTGCGGAAACCAGGATCACGCTTCACCCGCGCCCGGATGGTTTCCTTGAAATCTCGCGTCAAAGCCATCGTTGTCACCTTTCTGTCCCTTTCCGTTGTTTGTAGTCTTGCCATCGGGCCAGCGCAGTCTCGATATCTTCCTGCTGGCGTTTTTTCGTTCCGCCCCCGACCAGGATGACCAACCGGTCGCCATCTTTGCCGAAATAAATTCGATAGCCGGGACCAAAATCAATCCGGTATTCATAAACACCCGCTCCAACGCCTTTCGCGTTGGAGAAATTGCCCTGTTGCATGCGCACCAGAGCCGCCGCCACCTTGGCTGCGGCTTCTCTGTTCAAACGGTCGAACCAAGCGGCATACGGACTGCGTCCGCCCCGGTCAAGGTATTCGCGTACTTCGACCATGCTTAATGGTAACACATACGGTACCATGGTCAAGTGCTGCGGGTGCCCTACGTGTCGAGGTTACACGTGAGTCTTCGCTTCAGTTCAGCACGCCTAGCCTGGAAGGAAGGGACCTCCCAATTCGAGAAGGCCGTCCGGGTAGGCCATAGTACTATTATTTACTTGACAACAAGGCGTTTTCCGGCTATACTCCCCCGTGTCGCGTAATCAACCTCGAGTTTCCCGCCCTTTCGTCGACCCAGAGTGGCCCTGCCTTCTCTCGACTGATAGCCCGGCGAGCCATTCCTAATCACCGCCCAAATAATCGCTCCCTTTGTTTTCAATCACTTCGGAACTGCTACCCAAAGCATGCACACTCAACGGCCCTTTGTTTTCAAGCATTTACAAAATCCTTTTTTCACAAGTCCTTTTCTTTGATACGAATGCAAACTGCTACGGGGGTGGGTGGGGGGCAAAAAGCGAACTCCAGGCGAAACCGTCCTTGGATTCACTCGCCACTCGCCACTTCCCCACATCTCCGGTCAGAATCAAAACGATGTATCACACGACGAGCTAACCCTCATGGAATCACAATGATGTACAAAACATACGGGGGGAGGGGGTACCGACAGCCGATGCTACTTCTTCAAGAGAGCGTCGATGGCCGCTTGGGCGATCGCTTCGTCGATCTCCGACTTGGCGCCGCTGGCGGAAATGCCGCCGAGGATTTGGCCGTCGACCAGAATCGGCAGTCCGCCCTGGTTGGGGAAGAAGTCCGGAAAAGAGAGCGCCTCGACATTGCCTTTTTTCACCGCGTCGGCGCCGTCCTTCGAGGGGCTCTTGTACAGCGCCGCGTGCCGCGCTTTCTTCTGCGCGAACTCCACGGTGTTGAGCGGCGCGCCATCCGCCTTTTGGAGAAACAGGAGGTGACCGCCTTCGTCCACGATGCAAATAGTCACTTCGACGTTTCGTTTCTTGGCTTCCGCTTCAGCGGCGGCGACCATCGTTTTTATGGCCGCCAGGTTCAAATATTTCTTGCTGGGGAGATCGGTGGGCGAGGTGGCTGAGGAGGTTGCCGCCGACGTTGCCGCCAAAAGACTCAGCATCACAAGAAGTAAGTTACGCATGCGCAGGATGCTACCAATTGCCCCGTGGGTTTGCCAGATGAAAGGCAAGCATCCCGCTCTCGCAAAGGCTTCGCAATTTTGTTCCTGGCGATTTCAGCGAACGGGGAAGGGCAGCGAAGACGCCGAGTCACGGAAAAATATGGCGCGCCCGGAGGGACTTGAACCCCCAACCCTCTGGTTCGAAGCCAGATGCTCTATCCGTTGAGCTACGGGCGCTCCATGGGCATTATAACCATAGGAATCGGTTTCTGGCTGTTGCGTTTGAGGTACCAGCAAGGGCTCAGGCCCAGGTGAGGAAACAGCGAATGAACGCAGGGCGTGTTGACCTCCGGCTGCCGCGCGTCGAATTCGTATTCGGTCGCCCCGTTCTTCTGCGGAATCGCGTACAACCGCTCCATCACCACGTTCCCGAATGCCGTTCCGGCCGCCGGATGAACGATGCGGTACCGCACCAGCAAATAATCCCCGGCGTAAACCAGTCCGAGCAGCAGCGCCGCGCTGGCGAGCGCGCGCTTCGCAATCGTGCCGAGACTCTTCACGCAGTCGCTCTCCTGTTCATCACTAAGTTCGGCCCAAAAACGCTCGACATAGAAACATTCGGCACGGAAACAAAACGAACGGCTGCGGCTTCGCTAAAAGCTTTCCGTGCATTGACCAGTTGCCAACACGAGCATAACATCCGCAACGCGTTTCCTCTTTCGCGTCGCGCGCACCGGCTAGCCCGGTGCCCTGTGTTAGACTCCGCCTCATGCAGCGGCGTCAGTTCCTGGTTCTCTCTGCGGCCAGCATCGGCGGAGTGCTGGTCTATTCGCTCGATCGCCGCGCCATTCATCTCTCCGCGCAGGAAAACAAATCCGTCCGCATTCCTTTGCGTTTTCTCACACAGGCGGAAGCGCTCATCGTCGCCGCGGCCGTCGCACGAATTTTTCCGAGCGATGACGCCGGCCCCGGCGCGCGCGAAGCCGGCGTGGTCATTTACATCGACCGCCAGCTCGCCGGTCCCTGGGGCCGTGATCTGCGCCGCTACACACAAGGACCCTTCGACGAAAATGTTCCGCCGCAGCTTGGATATCAAGGTGAAGCGCCGCCGCAAGAAATTTACCGCCGAGCGCTGAAAGATCTGAAAGGTTTCGACAAACTTTCCTCGGCCGAGCAGGATGTTAAGCTTAGAGAAATCGAAGACTCTCTTTTTTTCGAGCTGCTCCATCGCAACACCATCGAAGGCATGTTCTGCGACCCGCTGCACGGCGGAAATGTGGACATGGTCGGCTGGCAACTCATCGGCTTCCCCGGTCCGCGAATGAGCAACTACGAAGACATCGACAAACATTTCGGCGCAGCGTTCCGTCCCAAAGCAATGAGCCTGCAGCAGTCGACCGGCATCGAGCCGCATCCGCTCGAGGACGAAAAGTGAAGACGCTGCCGAGCGTGGATGTGGTCATCGTCGGCGGCGGATGGAGCGGTCTGCTGATGGCCAAGGAAATCGGCTCGCGCACCGCGCTCAACGTCGTGGTGCTGGAGCGCGGCGGCCCGCGCAAAACCGCCGACTACGCCGGCGGAATGGACGAGTTGGACTACGCGGTCCGCATGCGCATGATGCAGGACTTGTCGCAGGAAACGGTCACGCTGCGGCACTCTGCGAAAAAGCGCGCTGCGCCGTTGCGGCAATACGGATCGTTCTTGCCGGGTTCCGGCACCGGCGGAGCGGGAGAACACTGGAACGGAGTGGTGCCGCGCTTCCAGCCCGATCTCTTCGAACTGCGATCGCAGATGCTCGCGAAATATGGCGCGGATCGCATGCCGCAAGATCACGCCATGCGTGATTGGGGCATCACTTACGCGGAGTTGGAGCCATACTACGCGCGTGCCGATCTGTTGGTCGGCTCCTCCGGCAAAGCGGGGAACCTTCGCGGCCAGCAGATCGATGGCGGAAACGTTTTTGAGGGTTCACGCAGCGCTGAGTATCCGAATCCTCCGCTCAAGATTCCGTATTTTTCTTCGCTCTTCCACGATGCGGCGAAATCGCTTGGCTACCATCCGTATCCCAGCCCGGCGGCCACGCTCAGCCGCGCCTACGTTAATCCGGATGGCGTGGCGCGCGGTGCGTGTTCCTTCTGCGGCTACTGCGAGCGTTTTGGCTGCATGATCGGCGCCAAGGCGCAGCCCACCAACACGTTGTTGCCGGTCATCCAGAAACACAAAAACATTTCCATTCGCAACGGCGCTTGGGTCCGCCGCGTGGTTCATGACTCGTCGCAGAAAGAGAGCAAAGCCCGCGGCGTGCGCTACATCGATTCCACGGGAGAGGAAATCTTTCAGCCCGCGGATCTGGTCTTGCTGTGTTCTTGGACGATGAGCAACACGAAGCTGCTGCTACTTTCCGGCATTGGCCCGCCCTACGATCCGGCCACCGGCAAAGGAACGCTCGGGAGCAATCTAACTCATCAAATTTTATGGCCGGGCGTCACGTCATTTTTTGAAAAGCCGTTGAACCGCTTCATGGGCTCGGGCTCGGCCGGCATTGTCATCAGCGATCTGGACGCCGACCTGTTCGATCACAGCAAGCTTCCTTTTCTGCGCGGTGGAACTTTGTCCGCCATGAGTTTTGGCCACCGCCCGATTGCCAATTTCGGAAGCGTTCCTCGCTCGGTCAAGACGCGCTGGGGCTCGGAGTGGAAAAAAGCCGCGATCTCTTACTACGACCGAACCGGCCGCATCGGATTTGCCGGCGAGCACTTGCCCTACAAAACGAACTACATGGATTTGGATGCGACCTACAGGGACCGTTTCGGTGATCCGCTTCTTCGCTTGACGCTGGACTGGCAGGATAACGAGCGGCGCATGGCGGAATTCGCGCAAGAGAAGGGAAGTGAGATCGCTCGCGCTATGGGCGCGACCGAAGTACACCCGTCGCCTCCATTAGGAACTTACGACGCTACGCAATACCAGTCGACCCACCTTCAAGGCGGCGCGATCATGGGCAGCTCGCCGCAAGATTCGGTGGTGAACACGTACCTGCAGCACTGGCAGATGACGAATCTTTTTGTCGTGGGCGCTTCGTCGTTTCCGCAAAATGCCTCCGCCAACCCTACACTTACCGTCCTCGCGGTCGCCTATCGCGCCGCGGACGCGATCGTCGACCGGTACCTGAAGAGCCCAGCGGCGCTGGCCTAGCCGTCGCTTCCGTTGCATTGGCTGCGTTCTTCGGCGGTGCGGCGAAATAGCAGGAACTGGGTCGGTCTCGGGCTACGCAAGTACACTACCAAGTGAAGTGTGTTAGGCCGGCGTAACTTCACAGAACCGGACTTCTGGCTTGGAGCAACTTCCGATTGGCCCGTGATCCAACCGCAACGGGTGACGCGGAGCCACGCTAAAGCAATCCAAGATGGTCTGGATACTTGGCCTGCAGAGAGCTCACCAAAACCTCGAATTCGGCAAGACTGCGCAGATTTTGGAGACACGGATCCTTCATAAAGAATGGCCAGCACGCGAACCCAGTGCCTACGCTCCGCTCAAGCCATTCAAAGGCCTCGGTTGGCCGCCCCAGTACGGCGAGAATACAGGCGACCTGATAATAAGTATGGTGGGCGTGTCCAAAAGTTCTTGCGCTGCTGCAGGCACGAGTCAGACACTCAAGCGCCGGTCCAGCTCGCCCCATCAAGGCGTGATAGACACCCAGCAGACTGACGATCATCGGTTCCTCCGGCAGGAGCTTTACCGCCTCATTAAGCAGGCCTTTCGCCGCTTTCCAATCTCCCGTCATCATGGCCAACTGCGGAGCGAAATAGACGGGATACTTGTTGCCAGGGTTCTCGGTCCGCCAGGCACGAATCTCTTCCCGAGCCAGGTCATACTCTCGATTCCACATATGCACTTGGACGATGCTGTGACTGACGGCCTTCTTTGGCTGGAACGGCCGCCCGCGCTCATACATCTCACGAGCGTGATCGAACAGCCCGATGTGCGCCAGAATTGTGCCCAGACGGTTGTAAGCATGCGGCAGGTTCTTCTGCAGGGCGAGTGCCCGCCGCAATTCGGCAATCGCTTCAAGATGCTGGAAGTTTTTCGATGGCCCCCAAAGCAGAAAAGCATTGGCAACGTGTCCTTCGGGCAAATCCGGATCCACTTCAAGCGCGCGACGGCAGTGAAACTCTGCCTTCTCCAGCCATATGCTCGTTGGGTCAAGCTCGAAATGGCGAGTCGCACACACCAGCGAAAGGGTTGCATGTGCAAGGGAGAAACAGGGATCTCGTGTGACCGCATTGGTCAGACGTTGTGCCGCTTCCTCCAGCAGCGCAGGATCGCCGGATGAGCTAAGCCGATAGCCGCGCACGAATTCCGCATAAGCCAGTGGATCTTTGCTATACCGCGGGCGCTGGCCGACCGCCGGTCGATGCAATGGCCTGTTCAATGCGGTGGCGATTTGCTTGGCAATTTCATCCTCAAAGTCGGACAGACGCTCGACGTTGAGATCGCACTTCCGCCGGAAAACCGCGGCCCGCAAATGTGTGTCAAACATCTCCAAGGAAAGACGCCATTGCCACTTCGATTTCTGGATCGCGCCATGGACTACAAAGCGGACACCCAGGCGTGAGCCGACATCCGAAGCTGTCATCTCGGCGGGCACGCTGAGCATCGCTGAGGTCGGCAAGACGTCCACGCCTTGCAGATTTCCCAGGCGAGATACAAGTGCATCTGCAAACCCGAGACACACGCCCTGGTCATCGGGAATGTTCCCGAGGAGAAACAGTGGACGTACGGCGAGCGACGGACGTTCGCTTCGCACCGAATCTCGCTCGCGGTCAGCCTCGTCTGCGGGACTTTGTCCGAATCCGGACTCCGGGAAGCGGGCGTCAGTCACGCGCACTGGCCCAATGAAGCGGTACCCTTTACCAACTACAGTCTCTAGAAAGCGCGGCCTAGCTGAATTGTCGCCCAGGGCCGCGCGGATTTTTCGCACAATGTTGTTTATGTTTGGCTCGGCATCGATAAAAAGATCCGAACGCCAAAGTTTTGCAACAATGTCCTTGCGCGAAACCAACCGTTCTCTCCTGCCAACAAGAAAAATCAGCAATTCCATGGGCTTCTTCTCGAGCTTCACCCGCCGTCCATGACGGCGCAGTTCGTAGCGCCCAAGGTCTAGCTCAATTTCAGCAATCGCCCGTACTGCAATCGGCATAAGGCTCTCTGGCAGGCATTATCCTCTAGGATTCAGTCATTTATGAAGATATACGAAAGATAGGTAAAAGTTATCTGGACCTAATTGAAATTGGCTCCTGGCGGGAGGAATATTCTGACCGGTCATATCCTATGACGGAGGCGGACTATGAAACAAAACGTGTATCTCATTATCGCAGCGGTCGGATTGTTGTGCGGGGTGGGTGTGGTCGTTACGGTTGGAGCGCAGACCGCTTCTTCTGAAAAACATGTCTTTTTGGCTGATGCGATTCCTTACGGGCCGGCACCGGCATTCGTAGTTGCCGGCGCGCAACTCGCAGTGCTCGAGGGCAACCCCGGCGCGGCCAGCGGGGATTACACCATTCGCTTGAAGATGCCTGATGGATACCGCATCGCACCCCATTGGCATCCTCAGCGGGAAAACGTGACCGTCATCTCCGGAACTTTCAAGGTCGGGATGGGAGATAGCTTTGACGAGAGCAAAATGGGAGCTTTCCCGGCCGGCAGTTTTGCTTTCCTCGATCCTGATATGCATCACTACGCGATGGCCAGTGGAGAGGTTGTGGTCCAAGTCCACGGCAAATCTCCTTTGCAGTTCAACTACGTCAATCCCAACGACGATCCAAGCCGCAAGAAATAATTGATTGGGCCGTTGCCACGCCGGAAGTTGGCCAGAAACGGGGTTCTGGGAAGGCGAATGAGCCCTATAAGTTGGGCCTGTAGAGAAATCTCAGGGGCTAAAGGCCAGGAATCTGTGCCCTTTAGCGGCACGACTAAACAGGCTGCGGAAGAATGCAAAAGAGGTCCGTGCTCCGCAGCAGGCCGCGTGCCGGAGCAGAAGCCGGGCGGGGCGAGCCCCGGCCCCTAGAAGGATGAAGCGCCAGCAGTTGCGGCACGACTAATGAAGTCGTGCCCTCCTGAGGGATGGTTTAGCCCGAGGAATGGTTTGTGGGATACGTTCTAGCGACCGACGAGTATGAACGCGCCCCAGTAGTAAGGCAGGTCTTCGCCGTAGCGCTGCTTCACGCGATTGCGCTCCGTGATTTGCGCGCGGCGCAACGCCTCGGGCTTGTCCATGCCGGTGAGCCAGTTCTTGTAAAACAGGGTCATCAATTCCTGGGTTTCCCGGTCGGGCACGGACCACAAGCTCATCAGTACGGATTCCGCTCCGGCTTCTTGCAGCGCGCGGCCCAGGCCGAAGACGCCCTCGCCATTCTGTACCTGACCGCGGCCGGTTTCGCAGGCGCTCAGTACCACTAACTCGGTGCCCTGCAGGTTCAAGGCGGTCGCTTCGTAGGCCGTAAGTACACCCGTTTCCAATCCCTCGGTGGTCGGCTCGCTCTTCAGAGTGCGATCGGCGCCGGCAAAGAAAAGTCCCGAGCGCATCATGGGGTCCTCTAAGCCTGAACTTTGGCCGCTCAAACTCTCTCCCAGCTTTACTTGCTGATCGGAGAGGAAGAAACCGTGCGTGGCCAGGTGCAGCACGCGCGGATTGGCGGCCTTCTTCACTACTTCTTCGAGTGCCTGGTTGCCCTGATAGTCCGAAACCGACCAATGCTTCCTGCGTAGCAATTCGCCGATGGTTTGAACTTCCGTGGCGGTTCCTGGGAGCGGGCATAGCACGCCGCCCTCGGGAGGTGGCGGATTGCAGGCGCCCCGTTCGGCAGCGTTTCGTGAAAGTGCGCCGCTGGCGGGATTGGCGGGCAGCGCGGCGGAGGCCAACAGCACGGCCGGTTCTGGCTTCAGCGCGCCGTGCCAGCGGTTCAGCGCCATTCTTTGTTCCTCGTCGCTTAGCAGGAACCGCGGATTGCCCACGAGCGTGGCCGTATTGCTGGTCGAGCGATGATGCGTTCGCAGCAAATCCCTGGTACTCGAGACCACGCGGAAATCGTACTTTTCCATCACGCGCCGGCCGTCGGATCCCTGCAAAACACCCAGGGGAATTTCGTTCAGCGCTCCGTCCAACGAAACATAGACTCGTTTGGCGTCTGTTAAAGGGGCTTCCAGCGGCCGCCACACGGAGTCATACAGGCCGCGCCATGGCGATGCGCTGGACTCCGATGCCGGGAGCGCTTTATGACTCTTCCGGATACCCACCTCGGCAAGGTAGGCCGAGAAGGCGGGGCCCTCGAGATCGTGAGCCTCGCCAAGCTGGATCAGCGCAGGCTGCGGGTTCTCCGGCCGAATGACCAGCGCGATATAGTAGGTTTTGTCGGTCTGTTTGTTCCCGTCGTGGAAGGGAAAGCGCACAAACTCGACTGCGGCTTCTCCCGGCTTAAGTGCTTTTTGCACGTCCTGCCAGGTTGCGCCCGTAAGGTTTTTTTGGTCGGCGAAGGAGCTGACCCGCCTGGCTAGTTGCTGCTCCAAATCATTGGCCTCCGTATCGGCGCGAGCCCGAGCCTCTTGCCAGCCGGTCGGCCGGAGTGCGATCAGGCGCGAGGATTGACTCTTCTTCGCGGTCAGGTCTTCGAAGATTTTTAGGGCTTGCGGGTCGCCGCTGGCCGCGACTTGCGCGCGCAGCGTCGCGACGCTGGTACTCACCAGGCCTTTCTGCCACAACAGCAGGTCGTAGGTCCTGCCGGCCACCGCCGCATCTTGCCCATGCTCGGTCAGGGCCAGGCTGAAATACAAAGTGAATACCTTCTTTACGGTAGCCAAAAATTGCAGCCGGTCTTTCTCGCTCATATAGGCGAAGCTGTACTCGAATCGCCCTCGTAGAATACGCAAGCTGCGGAGCACGACCTGCTCGGCTTGGTCGTAATGGCCTTCGGCGTAGTACAGCTTCGACAAGCAATAGAGGTCGGTGGCGACATGCGGGTGGTCCGAGCCCAGCGCTTGCTCTTCAATCTCCAGGGCCCGCTTGTCCAGCGGCTCCGCCTCAAGGTAGCGCCCCTGTTCGGCGTACATTGCCGCCAGGTTGCTCAGGTCGGTGGCCACGTCCGGGTGGTTTGCGCCGCGCGTTTTTTCGCGAATGGCCAGGCCGCGTTTATACATCGGTTCGGCTTCGTCGTAGCGGCCTTCCGCGACGTAGAGGACGGCCAGGTTGGTCATGGTCCCGGCCACATCGGGGTGCTCCGGCCCAAACGCCTTCTCGCGGATCGCCAGTGCGCGCTGGTACAGCGGCTCGGCTTCCTTGTAGCGGCCCTCCGCGACGTAGAGCACGGCGAGATTGCCCAAGGCATAGGCCACGGTCGGGTTGTCTGGGCCGAGTGCTTTTTCATTGATCGCCAGCGCGCGTTTGGACAGTGCTTCGGCTTCCCCGTACCGGCCCTGCTCTTGATACAGACTTTCGAGGTTGTTCAACACCGTGGCTACGTTCGTATGATCCGGGCCGAGCACTTTCTCATAAATGGCCAGCGCGCGTTTTGACAGTGTTTCGGCTTCTCCATACCTGCCCTGCTCTCGGTACAGATTTTCCAGGTTGCTCAGGACCCCGGCTACATCCGGGTGATCCGGGCCGACTGCTTTCTCATTGATGGCCAGGGCGCGCTTGTAGAGCTGCTCGGACTCCTTGTACCGGCTCTCCGCGTTGTACAGCAACGCAAGATTACCCAGGTCTATGGCCACTTGCGGATCGTCCGGCCCCAGCTCTTTTTCATTGATGGCGAGAGCGTGCTTGTAGAGCTCTTCGGACTCCGCGTAACGGCTTTGCTCTTCGTACAAAATCGCGAGGTTGTTCAGGGTCTCGGCCACGCTGGCGTGCTCCGGGCCGAACACTTTCTCGCGGATGGCCAACGCACGCTGGTAGACGGACTCCGCCTCGGGGAACCGTCCTTGCGAGTCGTAGATGATTCCGAGGTCGTTCAAGCTTTCGGCCACGTCGGGGAGCTCCGGGCCCAGCACTTTCTCTCCAATCGCCAGTGCTCGTTTGAAAAGCCCTTCGGCCTCGGAGTACTGGCCTTCGCAGTAACTCAGCTGGCCCAGTCCATTTAATACCTCGGCCAGCGGAGCAGCTTCCGGCCCAAACATTTTCTCGCGAATCGTTAGTGCGCGCTGGAGCAACGCCTTGGCTTCCGGATACTGGCCTAAGGTCATGTCGGCCATGCCGAGTTTTTGGAGTGCTGTGGCGGTGTTGGCATGCGCTGGACCAAACGTGGCTTCGGCGACGCGCACCGCTTCCTTCGCCAGCGGGACGGCCTCGCTAGCCTTGCCCTGTTTTTGCAGTTGCGCAACCTGCGCGTCGAGCTCTTTCCAACGCGATTCCTGCGCGCAAACCGGAGCTGGCAGGACTGATACGGAAAGCAATACCAGGCTCAGATGGGTGCCGTTGAAGTGGCGTCGCATGGCTATCTACCCCTTGTGGCTTAGCGGACTAGCTGGCAAGCAGCGCGTTTTGAAATGACCGGCGATGGCGCAAAGGGCGTCCATTTTCGAGGCAATGCATTGCCTGTACCTTTGGCCAGTCAGCGGCGCGCTAGAACGCCTCTTAGGAGTGGATTTTGTGGGTGCGTTTCGCCGCCGCAGATAGTACCGGCGGCCATTTGATCGCGGATGTGCTTGCCTGATACTAGCCGGAGTCCGAGATCCTTCTGCCGCGCGGTGTTGGCGTCGTTATTCCGGTTGCGGAAATCCGTGCCGTGCTCTTGACAATCCACCGGGGTGGCGGGGAGAATAGCCCTAGGCGAACAAAAGGCGAAACTGTAAACGCAGGCCTCTTTGCTTACCACTGCTTATGGCTGCCAACTCTCTTGCTACCCTGCGCTCCAAATTAGAATTCGATCTGCGCGGGCGGGTCGCCGCGCCCTTCACTTACCGCGACCGCAACGGCGGCGACGTGGTTCCTACGGGTATTCTGGAAATTGACTCCTCCGTGGGAGGCTTGCCGCGCGGGGCGCTGACGGAAATTTGCGGGCCGTCGTGTTCTGGGCGCACCAGTTTGTTGCTTTCGGCTTTGGCTTCCAGAACCGCGGAAGGGGAAGTGTGTGCGCTGGTGGATGCGCGGGATAGTTTCGATCCGCAGACGGCCAGCGCGGCCGGCGTGGCGTTGCAGCAATTGCTTTGGGTGCGCTGCCGGAACATCGATCAGGCGCTACGGGCTACGGATCTGCTGATTCAAGGAGGGGGTTTCGGGTTGGTGGCCGTCGATTTGAGCGACGTGCCTTCGCAAACGGTGCGCTATGTTCCGCTGAACGCGTGGTTCCGTTTCCGGCGGGCGGTGGAAGATACTCCGACGATTCTGGTGCTTCTCGAGCAAGAAGCGCATGCCAAGACGTGTGCTTCGTTGGTGCTGCGATTGGATGCGCGGCCGGCGCGCTGGTCGGAAGCGGCGTCAACGCCCGGAGAAGATTTGGTGTGCTATCCGTTTGCGCGTTTGCTGAAAGGTTTTCCGGTACGCACCGAAGTAGTCAGGTCGCGCATAGCGCCGGCAATGGACTCGCCTTTGGAGCATCGCTTTGGCGCAAGAAACACGGCAGGCAGGGTAAAGATTTTTGAAAACAGGGCAATGTGGAGCGACTTCCGAGGTTGATTGAACATTTCTTTGCGTTCACAACCCGGTTCGACTTTTTATGGCTTTCGCGTGCATTTATATTCCCGATTTTCTGGTGCAATCCGTGGTGCGCGCCGAGCCAGCGCTCGGTTCTTGCGCCGTTGCGCTGATCAGTGGCGCTCCGCCGCTGTGGAGCGTGGTGGCGGCAAATCCCGCGGCCTTGCAGGCCGGGATCCATCTGGGCATGACCAAGGCGCAGGTTGCCGAGTTCTGCGGCGTTGAAATTCGCCAGCGCTGCGAAGCGCAGGAGAAAACCGCGCATGCCGCTTTGCTGGATGTGGGATGGAGCATATCGCCGCGCGTGGAAGACACTGCGGCGGATACCATCGTTCTCGATCTGGACGGCCTGGCGTCGTTATTCGGCTCTGACGGAAATATCACAAAACAATTAGAGCGGCGTTTAGCCGCTGTTGGTTTGGTTCCACGCATCGCTGTGGCTTCCAACATCGAAGTGGCCATTCATGCAGCTCGCGGTTTTCCTGGAATTACGATCATTCCCAATGGTGAGGAATTGCAGCGTTTGAGCGGCCTTCCGGTGCGGATACTTTCTACCGGACTGGACGTTCTGGAGATTTTCGAACGTTGGGGTGTGGGCACGTTGCAGGCATTGGCCGCACTGCCTGTCCTGCAGCTTTCTGAACGCCTGGGGCAGGAGGGAGTGCGCCTCCACGAATTGGCGCGCGGAACAAGCGTGCGTTCGCTGGTGCTGGCGCAACTGGTTGCGCGCTTTGAAGAAGAAATGGAGCTGGACGAGACCGTCGAAGAGCTGGAGCCGCTGTCGTTTCTGTTGGGGCGATTGCTCGATCAGCTCTGCGCGCGATTGGAGGCCCGTGCTCTGGCGGTCCATGCCGTCCATGTGCGATTTGATTTGGAGCCTTCTTTTGAAGATGCCCTGCAATCGCGGAAGGACGACACGCGGAAGAAGACAGCGGCGAAGAGCTACGCAAGAACATTGGCTTTGCCCGTGCCCATGCGGGATTCCAAGCTGCTGTTGAAATTGCTTCGCCTGCAACTGCAGTCGGATCCGCCGCTGGCGCCCATTCAGAAAATTATGCTGGCGGCGGATTCCAGCGCGCCGCGCGTGGTGCAAGGCGGGTTGTTTGTGCCTTATGCGCCCGATCCGGAAAAGCTGGAACTTACCATTGCGCGCTTGGCGAAACTGGTGGGCGATTCCAATGTGGGTTCTCCGGAATTGCTGGATACCCATCGCCCGGAGAATTATCGAATCAGCCGATTCCTTGCTCCCGGAGAGCGGGCCAAGAGCCTTTCAAGAACCGGTGTTTTGCTGGACGCGGAACGGCGTGGCGAAACTAGCGAACCATTGGCTGGTTTTCGAGCGTTCCGGCCGGCGATGCCGGTGACCGTGGAGCTGCGTGAAAAGCAGCCGGCGCGCATTTATCTCCAGGGAGTACACGGCGACGTGCTTGCAGTTTCCGGTCCTTGGCGTAGCTCGGGAGATTGGTGGCAGGAAGACGCTTGGCATCAGGACGAATGGGATTTGGCGCTTGATTTTGGCGTTGCTCAAGGGGCGCACGGGCAAACTGCGAATCCCTGGCCGCCGTACGGCGTTTATCGCATTTATTACGACTCCGTTCGCCAGGGCTGGTTCGCGCGAGGGTTCTACGATTGACGTACACCGAACTGCATGCGCGGTCCGCTTTTAGTTTTCTCGAAGGAGCGTCCATTCCCGAAGAATTGGCCAGCGTGTGCGCGGAGCGCGGTATGACGGCGATGGCTCTGCTCGATCGAGACGGCGTTTATGGCGCGCCGCGTTTTTACCAAGCCGCAAAAAAGGGAGGTTCTTTGCAAGCGCACATCGGCGCCGAAGTCACTTCCACAAGCGGCTGGCGTTATCCGCTGCTGGTGAAAAGCCGGGAAGGCTATCGCAATTTGTGCCGTTTGATCACCCGCATGAAATTGCGCGCGCGCAAAAAAGGCGAAGGCTGCGTCGAGGCCGAAGATCTGGCCGGATTGAGCGCAGGCTTGATTTGCCTGACTGGAGGAGAAGAAGGGCCCCTGGCCGGCGCCCTGGGAAAAGGAGGGATGACGCGGGGAGTGGAATGCGTGCGGCAGTTGTGCGAACTGTTCGGCCAGGAAAATGTTTATGTCGAGCTGCAAAGACATTATTGCCGCGCGGAAGAAGCCCGCAATCAAGCGGCCGTGGAAATTGCGCACAAATTATCTTTGCCGCTGCTGGCCACCAATGGCGTCTGCCACGCGCTGCCGCAAGATAGGGAACTGCTGGATGTCTTCACCTGCATTCGCCATCATCGCCAGCTGGTGACGGCGGGGCGCCTCCTCACAGGTAATTCCGAACGGCATTTGAAATCGCCGCAAGAGATGCGGCAGTTGTTCGCCGATCTTCCTGAAGCTATTGCCAACACAGAGGTTCTTTCTTCGCGTCTGCAATTTACCTTGGATGAGCTGGGATATGAGTTTCCGAGATATCCGGTGCCTGACGGCAAGACGCAGATGCAGTTTTTGCGCGACCGCACCTATGAAGGAATGTTGTCGCGCTACGGGCCAGACAATGAGAAGGCGCGCCTGCAACTCGACCGCGAACTGGCGCTGATCGAGAAAATTGATCTGTCGGGGTATTTCCTGATCGTTTGGGACATCGTGCGCTTCTGCCAGCGCAACAACATTCTTGTGCAAGGGCGGGGATCGGCCGCCAACAGCGCGGTTTGCTACGCGCTGGGCATCACCGCCGTCGATCCCGTGGGCATGGAGCTGCTCTTCGAACGCTTTCTCTCCGAAGAGCGCGGCGAATGGCCTGACATTGATCTCGATCTTCCCAGTGGAGATCAGCGCGAGCGCGCCATTCAATACGTATACGAACGCTACGGAAAGCTGGGCGCGGCGATGACCGCCAACGTCATCACCTATCGCGGGCGTTCCGCGGCGCGCGAAATCGGCAAGGCGCTGTCTTTTGATCCGGAAACTCTGACCCGTTTGGCGGGCCTGGTGGGGGCGTGGGAATACAAGGATGAGAACGACACGCTGGAGCGGCAGTTTCGCGATGCGGGATTTGACCTGAAACATCCCAAAATTCGCAAGTTCTTTGAGTTGTGCCGCAAGGTCCAGGATTTGCCGCGCCATCTTGGCCAGCACTCCGGAGGCATGGTCGTCTGCCAGGGGCAGCTTGATTCCGTGGTGCCGCTGGAGCCTGCAACTATGCCTGGGCGCGTGGTGGTGCAGTGGGACAAAGAAGATTGCGCTGACATGGGCATCGTCAAAGTAGACCTGCTCGGCTTGGGCATGATGACCGTTTTGGAAGAGTCGCTGAAGCTCATTCAAGAGCACCACCAAGAAGAAGTGGACTTGGGGCGGCTTCCTGCAAATGATCGCGTGGTTTACGAAACGCTGCAAAAAGCGCACACGGTCGGTATGTTCCAAATTGAAAGCCGGGCGCAAATGGCTTGCCTGCCGCGCCTCCATCCAAAGTGTTTTTACGACATCGTGGTCCAGGTGGCGATCATCCGCCCCGGCCCGATCGTTGGCAAAATGGTTCATCCTTATTTAAAGCGCCGCCAGGGACGCGAACCCGCCGAATGCCTGCATCCGTCGCTCGAACCCGTCCTCAAGCGCACTTTGGGAGTCCCGCTGTTTCAAGAGCAATTGCTGCGCATGGCCATGATCGCCGCGGGTTTTACGGGAGGCCAGGCGGAAGAATTGCGCCGCGCCTTCGGCTTCAAACGCTCGGAAAGGCTCATGAAAGATGTGGAAGTAAAGCTTCGCGCAGGAATGGAAAAGAACGGAATCACCGGCGAAGTCCAAGACACCATCGTCAAATCAATTACGTCGTTCGCGTTATATGGATTTCCAGAGTCCCATGCCGCAAGCTTTGCGCTGCTCGCGTACGCCAGCGCCTATTTGAAATGTCATTATCTCGCAGCTTTTACCGCCGCGATGCTCAACAATCAACCCATGGGCTTCTATCACCCCGCTACGCTCGTCAAGGACGCCCAGCGCCACGGCCTGCGCGTTCGCCCCATCGATGTGACCTGTTCGGACTGGCTCTGCACGCTGGGAAAAAATGACGCGAACTTTTCCGTCCGTCTGGGACTGCGCTACGTCAAAGGCCTGCGCGAAGACGCCGGTCGTGAAATCGTCCGCCAGCGACATGCCCAGCCATTTTCTTCCATCGATGATTTGAAGCTTCGGGTGCCCGCGTTGCAAAAATCCGAGTTGACCGCGCTCGCGGAAATTGGCGCCTTGAACTTTGTCGGGAACAAATCCGGATTCCACCGCCGCGACGCCCTATGGCAAATCGAACGAGTCTCGCGCCGCGCCGGCCCGCTTCTCGAAACCTGTGAAGAGCTGGAAGAAGCCGGAGCCGAATCGGTTGCGAGTTTTTCTCCTCTGCAGCCCATGACCGCGGAAGCCCGCCTGGTCGCCGATTTCCGCAATACCGGAATGACGGTAGGCCCGCATCCCCTCAGCTATCATCGCGAAAACTTAAAACAACAAGGTATTCTCTCCGCCATCGACTTGCATCGCTTGCCGGACGGCGCCCAAGTCCGCGTCGCAGGCTCGGTGATCGCGCGCCAGCGTCCCGGCACCGCCAAAGGCTTCGTCTTCCTCAGTCTGGAAGACGAAACCGGCATTTCCAACGCCATCATTACTCCTCAGCTCTTTCAGCAGGATCACATCGTAATCGTGCACCAGCAATTTCTGCTGATCGAAGGCCGCCTGCAAAATCAGGACAACGTCATTTCCGTCAAAGCCGAGCGCGTTCGCCCGTTATCGATCACGCGTGCCGAAACCACTTCCCACGATTTTCACTAAGGATGCCGATCACCGGGCAATCTTTTGCGTACCAATAGATCAGTGCGGCAATTCCGTCAGCGAGCGCAGCAAAGCGCTGGCGCCGTTCCAAAAAATCTGCACCCCGATGCACACCAGCAAAAACGAAGAAAGCCGCATGACTACGCTCATCCCCGTGGCCCCCAGCAGCGTCGCCAAGCGATCCGCGAATCCATAGCAAAGAAAAATGCTCAGCGCGATCAGCGCGGAACCCACCACCGCCGCAAGGATGCCGAGAAAATTGGGCCCCAAATGCCTCGGCGCATTCGCGCCCAATGTGATGGCCACCGAGATCGATCCCGGCCCAACGGTAAGTGGCAAGGTCAGCGGATAAAACGCATTCCGGAAAATGTCCTGCGGGTTGACGTTTTGGCGGGCCTGGTGCCCCCGCTCGTCGTCGTCCTTCTGTTTCAGCATGGCCCACGCCGTGGACATTACGATCAATCCGCCGCCCACCTGCACCACCGGCAGCGATATTCCGAAAAACGCCAAGATATGTGTGCCGATCAGGAACGAAGCCACCAGCAGGATGAAACTATTTATTGCGATCTGCTGCGAGAGAAGTCTTCTCGACGCTGTCGAATAATCTCGCGTCAAGGCCAGAAAGATGGGGCTTCCGCCCAACGGATTCACGATCGGGAAGAGCGCACTCACGATCAGGATGGTAGTTTTTAACGCTTCCAGCAATCGCGCCCCCGGGTTTCCGAGTATAGCCGACCAAGAATCCGGCGCAACCCGCGTTCACCGGCGTTGCGCGGCGATCACTTTCGCCGTTGTCACCGCTTGCCCCACGTGACGCTGCGTGTGATCGGCCACGTGCACCAGCAGCCCGCCGACCGCAGCGGGCAAGGCCTTCTTTCCGACCGTCCTCGATGCTTCCAAGTTGCCCGCCGCAACGGCCCGGACGCGTTCCGAGCTTTTCGCTAAAGCTGCCGCAAGTTCCGCAAACAAGCCGTCACGCGTCGCACCGAGCTGCGATTCGCTGTTGAGTTCTGCCAACTGTTCTTCCGTAAGGCCATGGCCCTCTGCATAGCTCAGCAAGCGATCCAGACTCCGCGCAATGTGCCGCATCTGAAACGCGATCGGCGGGAGCCCCGCCGGCCGGGCGTTCAACTCTTCGTCGCTCAGCCCGCCGCACCATTTCTCCAAATCTTCCCGCGCCAGCTCCAAAGCATGCAACACCCCGCGCGCCACGGCTGGCACATCGGTCAGCGTCCCGCGCAACCAGGGTTCCGGCGCAGCAGATTTCGATGGCGCCGACGCCGCCAAACTCTTTTCCTCGCGCATCTCAGCGTTCCCCTCCGCAATGCAAACTCCCGAATCCCCCGCCGCTACTACCCACGCCGCATTCTAGAATAGACGATCGTGCCTTGCCCAACGATGCAGGCGTGAGCTAGAGTTTCTCCGTTCCGTGCAAAGGAAGGCCATGGCCAAGAAAGCCAGCAAGCCCCAACCGAAGGGAAAAGGAAATAAAGAAGGCGTCCGCGTCCTAATCTCCAGGACCCGGCTCCAGCGCCGCATCACCGAAATGGCTCGCGAAATCCGGAAAGATTTTCCCGACGAGCCCCTGCACCTGGTGGGTGTGCTGAAAGGTGCCGTCTTTTTCCTCACCGACCTGGGAAAACAAATCTCCGGCGACGTCTCCTTCGATTTCATCGCCGTCTCCAGCTACGGCATCGGCACGCATTCCTCCGGCCAGGTGCGCCTCACTAGAGACTTGGATTCCAGCATCGAGGGGCAAACGGTCATCGTCGTGGAAGATATTCTGGACACCGGCATGACCCTGCAATACCTGCTCCGCGTTTTCGAGCAGCGCCGGCCCAAGCGCATTCGCGTGGCGGTGCTGCTGGACAAACCGGAGCGCCGCATCGCCCCGGTTCGCGCGGACTACGTCGGCTTCACCATCCCCAACGAATTTGTCGTCGGCTTCGGCCTGGACTACGCCGAGCGCTACCGCAACCTTCCCGATGTGGGCATTCTCACCCTGGGCACCACCGAAAAAAGCGCCGCCAAGGCCGTATAGCGCCGCGATTTGCTTTTAATTTGCGTTATCGCGCAAGCCTCTCTCCCTCCGCCTGCTATAATAGTTGCCTTGCATGAATCCTACTGACGCACAAACTCAAACGCTCCCCGCAACCGGGAGCCCGGAGATTTCCGCCGAGGTGCTCGCCACCCTGGCCGAGATCGGCGAAGAGGTTAACTCTTCCCTGGACCTGGACGAAGTCCTGGCCCGCACCGCCGCGCTGATCAAACGCCACATCGACTACGAAATTTTCGGCGTACTGATGTTCGAGGGTGACGGTTCTTATCTTAAGCATCGTTTCTCCATCGGCTACTCGCCCGATCTCGCGGCCAATCTGCGCGTCCCGCTGGGACAAGGCATCACCGGCACAGCCGCGGCCACCGGACACTCCGTGCGTGTAGGCGACACTTCGAAAGACCCACGCTACATCAACGCTATCGAAAATGTCCGCTCCGAGCTGGCCGTGCCTCTCATGCTGCAAGGCAAGTGCATCGGCGTGCTGGATATTCAGAGCCGTCACCCGGAATATTTCACGCGCGACCAGCAAAACATTTTGACCCTGCTGGCCAGCCGCCTAGCGGTGGCCATCGAGAACGCCAGGCTGTTCCAGCGCGTCCGCGCGCAGGCCGACACGCTGCTGCTTCTCAGCGAAGTGGGCCGCGAAACGGGTTCGATCCTCGACGTCGAAGAGTTGCTGCGCCGCGCCGCCGATCAAACCAAGCGCGTCATCGACTATCAGATCCTCAGCATCATGCTGTACGACGAAGAACAGAAAGTCTTTCGTCACCGCGTCGACGTAAAACACGGCCAGCGGGTGCAGGGAAAGCTCCGCGCTGCCGCCAGCGAAGGCATCGTCGGCGCCGCGGCCACGTTAAAAGAGCCGGTGGTCGTTCCGGATGTCACCGTCGATCCGCGTTATCTCATGGTCAATCCGGAGACCCGCTCGGAGCTGGCTATTCCCATGATGCACAAGGGCAAGGTCATCGGCGTCCTGGACCTCGAAAGCCCGCAGTTGAACTACTTCACCGAGGACCATGTGCAGACGCTTTCGATTTTGGCGTCCAATCTCGCGGTTTCGCTGGAAAACGCGCGCTTGTACCAGCAAGTGGCCCGCGATGAAGCGCGCCTCGAACGCGATCTGCAAGCCGCCAAGCGCATTCAAGGCGCGTTGTTGCGACCCGTGCCCACCGAGGATTTTGGCCTGGACATGGCCGCCCGCTACCTCTCCGCGCGCGAAGTGGGCGGCGACTTGTACGAATTCTTGCGCTACGGGCCGCAGCAGCTAGGAATTGCGTTGGGTGACGTCAGCGGAAAGGGAACTGCCGCCGCGCTGTACGGCGCCGTGGCCATCGGCATCATGCGTAGCCTCTCTCCGCAGAAGCTTCAGCCCGCGGAGTTTCTCAAGGCCATGAACCAAATCGTCGGCGAGCGGCGCATCGAAGGCCGCTTCATGACCATCTGCTTTGCCACCTGGCAAAAAAACCGCAGCAAGCTGCGCGTCGCCAACGCCGGCCAGTCCCAGCCGCTGCTATACAAGGATGGCCGCTGCGGAAAAGTGGAACTCACCGGCTTTCCGCTGGGAATTTTTGAAGACGTCACCTACGACGAATGGGGCGTCACTCTGGAGCCTGGGAACGTCCTGGTGTTTCACTCCGACGGCATCGCGGAAACGCCCAACAGCGAAAATCAGTTCTTTGGCACCGAGCGCCTGCGCAAGCTCATCGAGGATCACCACGACCTCAGCGCCAGCGACCTCGCCGACCGCGTTTTTCGCGAAGTGGACTGGTTCTCGCAAGGCGCGCCGCTGGCCGACGACCGCACCCTGGTGGTGCTAAAAGTGCGATGAGCAGTCCCAGCGCGGTCCCTGCCAAAAAGCTAGCCTTCGTGGACCCCGTTTCGTTCACCCCGCATTTTTCGTGGAAAAACACTCCCAGAAACTCGGCCCACGCCAGAGCGGTCCTGTGTGAAGGCGTTTCCCTCGGCGATATCGCGGACAAATTCGGCACGCCCGCCTACGTCTACAGCCGGGCCGCCATTGACGACGCCCGCGAGGAACTGCACCGCGGGCTCGGCGCGCTGCCCCACACGCTGTGCTTCGCCGTCAAGTCCAACGGCAACCTGGCGATCCTCAAGCACGTGGCCAAGATGGGCAACGGATTCGACGTGGTCTCCGGCGGCGAACTCCATCTCCTCCAAAGCATCGGGGTCCGTGGCGACCGCATCGTTTTTTCTGGCGTCGGGAAAACCCGCGAAGAGATACGCGAAGCGCTGCGCTATCCGGCGCCCAAGCGCGGCGGCCGGAGCGGAATCCTGCTCTTCAACATCGAGTCGGAAGCCGAGCTGGAAGTCCTGCTCGAAGAATCATCGCGGCACGCAAAAAAAGGTGGCGCCATCCCGGCGGTTTCCATCCGCGTGAATCCCGACGTCCAGGCCGGCGGCCATCCCCACATCTCCACCGGACGCTACGAACACAAGTTCGGCCTCGATTGGGAAGCCGCCCGCCGTCTCTATCGCGCTCATCAATCGTCCAAGTGGATCCGCTGGCAGGGCATCAGCGTCCACATCGGCTCGCAAATCCTCACCTTGGACCCGTTCCGCCGCGCGCTAAGCCGCCTCTCCGCCTATGTCGGCGAATTGCGAAAAATGGGAGTCGACCTCAAATACTTGGATTTCGGCGGCGGACATGGCATCCGCTACACCACGGAGCGTCCGCCCTCACGCGAATCCTACGCGCGAATGGTCTCAAAAATGGTTCGGCCCCTCGGCCTGCACCTGCTGTTGGAGCCGGGCCGCACCATCATTGGCCCCGCCGGAGTGCTCCTCACGCGCGTGCTCTACGTGAAAGAAAATCGTGGCAAGAAGTTTGTCGTCGTGGACGCCGCGATGAACGACTTGATGCGCCCAGCCCTCTACGGCGCGATCCACCCAATCACCAGGGTGACGCGCGGAAAAGCGCGCAGCAAGCCGCGCCAGCGAGTCGATATCGTCGGCCCGGTCTGCGAAACCGGCGATTGCTTCCTGCACGCCTGGCCCCTCGAAGACGTGGCCGCTGGCGACGTCCTCGCCATCTGGGTCGCTGGCGCCTACGGCATGTCCCAGTCCTCAAACTACAATGCCCGCTGTCGCCCCGCCGAAGTCTTGGTGGAAGGCCACCGCCCGCGCCTCGTCCGCCGCCGCGAAACCCCCCAAGACCTCCTCCGCACCAGCGTTACTAATATTAAGTAGTAGTAATCATACACTTATAGTATAAGTGTATGTGCCCTCCCGGCGGGCCCTGAGTGGCCTAGAGCATTTCCGCGGAACACGTATGAACTGTTCTTCTCTTCCTGTCGATCTCGCAGGCCGTATTCCTGAACTCGATGGCCTTCGCGGCGTTGCCATCTCGATGGTAGTGATTCTTCACTATCTGCTTGTTACCTGGCAGGTCCGCCCGGGCACTCCTGTGGCTTACGCACTAGCTACCGGTCGGCTCGCATGGACTGGCGTTGACTTGTTTTTTGTATTGTCCGGGTTCCTCATTGGCGGCATTCTCGCCGACGCCAGAGGGTCCACCAACTATTTCAGCGTGTTCTACACTCGCCGCTTTTTCCGGATTTTTCCGATCTACGCAGCTCTTTTGTTGGGTTTTTCAGTGTTGGAGATCCTCACCCGCACCGGTCGATTTGGTGATTTTAGTTGGTTAACCCGTGATCCAGCGCCCTGGTATTCCTACTGGACATTCACCCAGAACTTTTCGGCCCTGCTTAAGAATCCCCCCTACGCGCGCTACTTCATTGTCATGTGGTCGCTCGCGGTCGAGGAGCAGTTTTATCTGGTGGCACCTTTGGCCATAAGACTGATCAACGGGAAAAACCTGGCAAAGCGCCTGGTCGCCGGAATTTTGTGCGTACCTTTGATTCGTACGGTTTTTGTTCTTTGTTGGCCGCGTGCCGCCGGGGCAACGGCTGTTCTTCTCCCATGTAGAGCTGATGCTCTACTTATGGGCGTCTTGGCGGCTGTTCTCCTGAGGGACGCGAAATGGTTCAGGCGCATCGCGCGCGCGGATTCTTGGTTTGCGGTATCCTTACCGATTCTAATTCTGGGCATGGGTATCCTGACAGTCGTCGTCAAGTCCTACAGTTCGGCCCTGCTTGTTACTGTCGGCTACTCCTGGATTGCCTTTTTCTACGCGACCGTCTTGGTGTTTGCAATCACCAGACGAAACAGTCTGCTCAGCCTTCTGTTGCGCAATCGAGTTCTTATGTGGCTAGGAGCGATATCCTATGGCCTTTATTTGCTCCATCAACCCATCGCTGGCCTCGTTTTCTGCGGTCTCCGCGGCCACCCGCCGGATATTGCCAGATGGTACGATTTGTTTTTTTCCTTCCTGTCTTTGGTTGCTACTGTAATCGTCGCTAGACTTTCATGGCTCTACTTTGAGCGCCCACTTGTCCAATTGGGGCACCGGGCGCGCTACAAATATTCCGCGAGTGACGTCGATCCAGCAGTCTCATTGAGTACGGAGCAAGTAGGACGAATGAGCCACTCACAGATCTGATGCCTTTCTCAGCGGGGATTTCACTTCTTCGATAATCGGGCCAGATAGGACTTACGCCGATCGTCGGGCCTCATTGTGCGATTCAAACGAGCCTAGGTTAAACTGTGTCGCCCATGAGTGTTATCGACGAGGTTCTCGCCGCAAACGAAATTTACTCGCGCACGCACGAATTGCGCAAACTGACCCCGCGCCCCGAGCGCAAGCTCGCGGTGCTTACGTGTATGGACACCCGGCTCTCCATTCGCACCCTGGGCCTGAAAACCGCAGACGCCCACATTATCCGCAACGCCGGCGGGATCGTTACCGAAGACACCCTGCGCTCCCTGCTCGTCTCGCACCACCTGCTGGGCACCCAGGAAATCATGGTCATCAATCACACCGATTGTGGCCTGATGTTAACCAACGAGCAGGACTTGCGCGCCCGCATCCACAACAGCACCGGAACCGCCGCCGCCACTCCCGCCCACTTCTACACCTTCCAGAACGTCGAGGAAAACGTCCGCCACCAACTACAGAAGCTTCACACCCACCCCTGGATTCCCAAAACGGTACCCGTCCGTGGCTTCGTCTACGACGTAACCAACGGCCTCCTCCGCGAAATCAAGCCCGCCTGACCCGGGAACGCCAATCTCCCGATTGGCGCTTCTGGTCGTTTTTTTACTTGACGGAATGTAACTCTTGTGCTAACATTCTCAATTGGAAAGTTGTCGTTGCATCGCACCAAACGTAGCCCTTTTGCACCAGTCAGGTCCCTAGCGGTCCATTCAAAAGCCTCGTAAGAACGGGCCAGACTGGCCCGCAACCACAGTCAGTAAAGCCCTTAGAATCAACCGTCGTTTTGCTAAGTCCTTTAAAGCTCACTCTTACGAAAGATGCGCCTGTAAGTCCTTTAGAATCTACTCTTACAGAAACGGTGGTTCGGAAGTCCCCTGGAATCACACTCTTACAAAAAAAGAGGGGGGGAAGTAGCACAGACACTCTTGTCTGTGCCAGCGTTGCCCACGTCGGACCTGATGCGACAAGCTCCGACGCGGCCCAGCCGCAACCCCCGATACTCTTGGAAAAGAATCGGGAGGCTGCGGCAAAAGGTACAGCTCTCGGTTTATCTACGCTTCCCCCCACTTCAACTTGCTGCGCAGTATGTCGAAGTAAGACTTCTTAGGCGGCTGGATCAGGTTGAGCTTCCCGGCCGCCCGCTTGATCCGCACCCGGTCGGCGCCGTGCATCGGGATGCCCGTCTGCCCGTCAAGGGTCAAAAACACGGACTCGGTGTCCGCGGACAGATTGATCTCCACCAACGACGAGTCCCGCACTACCAAGGGACGATCAGTCAAGGTATGCGGGCAGATCGGGGTAATCACCCAGGACTCCACGGCCGGATGCACGATCGGCCCGCCAGCCGACAGGGAATAGGCGGTCGATCCGGTGGGCGTCGCTACGATCAAGCCATCGGCGTGGTACCGGCACACCACGTCGCCATCGATGGTCAACTCCAGATCGATCATGCGCGCCAGTTCCCCTTTGTTGATGACCGCGTCGTTGAGCACCGTCTGCCGCTCGATCACCTTGCCGCCGCGCTCTAGTTCCACGTCCAGCATCACCCGCGCACTCGAGGACAAGTGCCCCGCCAATGTTTCTTCCAGCGCCGGATACATTTCCTCGAGCGTGAAGCTGGTGAGAAAACCGAGGCTTCCCATATTGATCGGCAGGATCGGAATTCCCAGCGGCGCTGCGACCCGCGCGGCGGCGAGCAGCGTGCCGTCGCCACCCAACACCAGCAGGAGCTGCGATTCCTTCGCCAACTGCTCGCGGCTGAGTCCTTTGGACGAATCGTGCAGGGAACTGGCGGTCTCCGTGTCATACAGCGCGCGAATCCCACGGGCCTCAAACCAATGCAAAAGCGGCGGCACAACTACCGCCAGATTGGAACGCCGGGGCCGCGAAATGATCCCAATGGTGTGAAAGGGCAAGGAAGGTTGCATGTCTGTCTGGGATTCTACTCCAGCGCCTTTTTGCGTGCGTGCAGAAAATACTCCTGGTTGCCTTCCGCACCGGGCAGGCAGCAGGGCCGCTCGCCCAGAATTGCCAACCCGGCGGCGACAGCCGCTTTGCCGACGCCGGCGACAGCCTTCTCGTGCAGCGTCGTATCCGCAACGATGCCTCCGCGGCCCACATCCTCTCGTGGCAACTCAAACTGAGGCTTGACCAAGATGAGCGCGTCGGCTCCGGGCCTCATCGCCGCCGCCGCGGACGGCAGAACCTTGCTCACGGAAATGAACGAAACATCCGCGACCAACAGATCGACGGGCTCGGGAATATCCCCGCGACGCAATTCCCGCGCATTGCGCTTAATCCGTACAACGCGCTCGTCCTTCTGCAGCTTCCACGCTAACTGATCCACGTTGACATCCACGGCATAAACCCTCGCAGCGCCCTTTTGCAGCAAGCAATCCGTAAATCCTCCCGTTGAAGCGCCAATATCGAGGCAAACCCGCCCGCTCGGATCGACGGAAAAATCCGCCAACGCTCCTTCCAATTTAATTCCGCCGCGGCTGGCGTATTTCAGCGACCGGCTGGCAACCTCGATGCGTTTTTCTTCGGAAACGCTCGTGCCCGCTTTGTCGGCTCGCGCGCCAGCCACTCGCACTTCGCCCGCTAAAATCATCGCTCGCGCTTTTTCAAGGGATTCGGCAAGCCCACGCTCGACCAGAAGAACGTCGAGCCGCTTCCGCGCTGGCTTGGATTTCATCAGGCTCGCCAGCACGTCAGGTGCGGCGTAAGACAAGGTATTCAGCAATGTCGCGAAGCCGCTCGGCCCGCTCGGCATAAGGCGCAAGTTCCGCAATCGCGCGCGTCGCCAAATCGTTGGCAATTTCGTGCGCCCGCTCCAAGCCATACACAGACGGATATGTCGCTTTTTGCTGCGCGACATCTTTCCCAGCGGTCTTGCCCAACGCCGCGGAAGATTCTTCCACATCCAGAATGTCGTCGGTCACCTGGAAAGCCCAGCCAATGTTCTCGCCAAACTTCCGCAAACGCGCCACGTCTTCCGCGTTCGCGCCCGCGCACAAAGCTCCGGCCGTAACGGAAGCGCGAATCAGCGCCGCCGTTTTCGAGCGATGAATGAATTCCAGCATTTTCGGCGCGACGCGCTTGCCTTCCGCTTCCAGGTCCGCGACTTGCCCACCGACCATGCCTTTGACCGTTCCCGCTGCTGCCGCTATTTCCTTCACCATGGCGATGCCGCGCTCCGCTTCCACCGGCGCGGAGCTGATGGTCTGGAATGCCAACGTGAGCAGCGCGTCGCCCGCGAGAATCGCGTTGGCTTCGCCAAATTTCTTGTGGCAAGTAGGCTTGCCGCGGCGCAGATCGTCGTTGTCGAGCGCCGGCAAGTCGTCGTGAATCAGAGAATAGGTATGAATGAACTCGATCGCGCACGCCGGGTGCAGCGCGGGCGTAACATCGGCGGCAAAGATGCGCGCCGTTTCCAGGCACAGAATCGGGCGGATGCGCTTGCCGCCGGCGAACACGCTGTAGCGCATGGCTTCATGGATCGAAGACGGCTGTGTCTTTTCCGCCGGCAACAGGCGATCGAGCGCGGCGTCGACGGCCACGCGGTCTTCTTCAAAGAAGGCGGGAAGTTTCATCGGGGAAGACGTGGCCGGCGTCGAGGAGTGCGCAGCCGTCACGATTCACTCTCGCGTTCGGGATCGAAAGGTTCCGCGACTAGTTTTCCGTCGGCTTTCTTCAGCAGGATTTCCACGCGACCCTCCGCCTCTTCCAGTTGCTTCTGGCATTCGCGCGAAAGGGCCACGCCTTCTTCAAATAATTTCATGGCGTCATCGAGAGAAAGCTGCGGGCTTTCAAGGCGCCGCACCACCTCTTCCAGGCGCGCCAACGACCTCTCGAAATCAGGTTTCTTCGGCGGTTCGGGTTTCTTTGCCGGAATAGAATTCACGCGATCGGCCTTGTCCTCTGCTGGCGCCTGTTCGTGGCAGCGCCGCGCCATCGTGTCGTGATGTGCTGCTCCGCGTAATTTCCCGGATCGCAAGACTCCGGCGTGGGAGGCAAGGAGCATTCTAAGGCACGGTGTCGAAGCGAAACAATCGCTTTGTGTGCGCTGTGTCCTTTGCCGCGCGCCAAAACTCATGGCGCCGGTATCAACGTCAGCGTGTGCTTCCGCGCATTGGCTTCAGCGCCGTCGCTGAAAGGCTGAAAGATGGGTTTGCCTTCGTACCAATAAGAAAATTGGTCGGAATAATGACTGCTGCCCGGTTGCCCGGACTGTCCCGCGGGAATCAGCAAAATCGATTCGTCCCAGTTGCCGAGATTGGCGACGAAGCGCATGGCCGGCCCGTGATGTTTGGTGGCGGCGCGCACGCTGTATCCCGTCCCGGACTGCGGCTTGTCGGCGATGCTCAGCAGTTTCTTCAGCAAGCCTTCCCGACCGATGGGGTGGAGCATATCCAGCGAATTGAAGCGCCGCCACGGCCAATCTGCGATCCGCGAGCTCTTGGATTCCTCGGCGAGCTTGGCCACCGCGCGATCGGCCGCCGCCATCAGCAGGTCGTCGTAATTCTTGAAAGCCTTCGGCAGCCACTTGTCTGGCCGATCGGTCAGAATCTTCTGCAGAAACGCGGTACTTCGCCATTGGTAGAGATTGGTCTGCTCTCCCAGATACGGTTCCAGGATCAGCGCCAACGCAGTGCGCCGCGTTGCCGCAAGAAACGAAACTTCCGCGGAGTCCGCGTCGGCGATGCCGTTCCAGTCCTTCAGACCGTTGAGGAGCTTCTTGGTGCGTTCGTCTTTCGGCTGGCTGATCTTTGCCGCGGCCAGTAACTGATCCGCGAGGAAAACGTGCGGATAGCTGTAGGTATCGGCCTGCACCTTCAGCATGTCGGTCGGCCGCAGGTCGTGCTTGTCATGAAGCAAATCGTAGATGCGCGCGGTGCGATACGGTTCTTCCCAGTGGTCGGTCAGATACGGTTTGTAGTTCGGACCGGTCACTCGAGCGTTGGCTGTGACGATCAGTCCGCTATCCGGATTCAAGGCCTGCGGAAGCTGATCGAACGGGATGTACCCGGTCCATTCGTAGTCATCGACATCGCCGGGAACTGGAACTTCGCCGTGTCCCTTCTTGCGAATGGGAACCCGCGCGGCCATGACGTATCCGATGTTGCCTTCCACGTCGGCGTAAACGGTGTTCTGTCCGGGTCCCCAGACGTGCTTCATGATGCTGCGAAATTCTTCCCAATTCTGCGCCTTGCCTAGCCAGGTGTAGGTATTTCCGAGGCCGCCGGGTTCGGTGGCGGTCCAACGCAGCGCGTAAGCTTTGTCGCCCTCGCGGCGCACCACGGGGCCGTGCCGGGTCACCACCAGGTGCAGGTGCTCATCCGCCTGGCCCTTCACATGAATCACTTCGTCGAAAACCTGGGCCTTGATCCAGGCGTTCTTGACGCGGTATTCGTCTGGCGCCGCCGGATTGAATTTCTCCACGTAGAGGTCTTCGACGTCGGCGCCATTATTCGTGAAGCCCCACGCGATCTTGTCGTTGTGGCCGATGACCACCAGCGGCGCGCCCGGAAGAGTAAACCCTTTCACGTTCCAGCCAGGCGCGGTCAGGTGGATTTCGTACCAGATCGGCGGTATGGAAAGCTCCAGGTGGGTGTCGTTGGCCAGCAGCGGCTTGCGCGTCGCGGTGTGATCGCCACTGACTACCCAGTTGTTGCTTCCGAGGCCGTGGCGAATTTCTCCCCGAGTGTCTTCCAGAAAACCGCGAATGGAGTGGGCGAGCGCCGAGGTGAGATCAGGGAATGTCTCCGGAGTCGCAGCGTCCCCTGAACCCAACCCGCCGGCTTTCAGGACCGTGTCGGGTTCCATGTCATCATCGTCGTCGTCCTCATCGTCGGGATCGGCGCGAGAACGCTGCGAACCATCGTCAGCGACGTTCGGGTCGCCCACGACGAAATGATCCATCGCAGCGTCTGGCGAAAAAAGCTCTCTCGCCCGCTCCCATCCAACGCGTTCGGTCACCTTGGAGCGGTCCAGTTCTTCTTCCCAGGTGTCCGTCAGGGTTTGATACATGTACCCGGCGATGACCAGGGAATCGGAGGCCTGCCAGGGCTGCGGCTTGTATTTCAGCAAAGAAAATTCTAGTGGCAGCTGACTGCGATGCTGTTCGATGAAGCGATTGACGCCGCGCGCGTAGGCTTCCATGACCGCGCGCGATGCCGGCTCCATCTGAGAAATGTCGCGCTCCGCCGCGCGGCCGAAACCGAAGGTGCGGAATTGTTTGTCGATATCCAGCGTGGCCGGACCGAGAATCTCGGAGAGTTGGCCCCGGGCGACACGCCGCAGCAAGTCCATTTGCCACAGGCGGTCCTGGGCCATTACGAATCCTTGGGCCTCCGCCAAGTCCTCCAGGGAGTTGGCACGGATATGCGGCACGCCCCAGCGGTCGCGCTCGACGAGAACTTGCTTTTGAAGTCCGGGAACGCCGATGGTGCCGCTAAGCTGCGGCAACGGCCGGTACACGAACCACCAAATGACCGCGCCGCCGGCGATCACAAGAATGGCGAAGACCCAAAATAGAGAACGCAGGATGATCCGCAAGCTGGCTCCGACTCGCAATGATGAAAATTCAGTGTAGAGGAGGCGTCTGAAGGGCGCAACCGCTAGCGGAGCGTGCTCGTGCGTTAGGCGCCCATTGGAGCAAGCGGAAAAAAGATGGGAGGGACGCGCTAAAGCGCGCCCCTACACACGAGCCGCCGCCCCTGCGCGAGATTGACTCTAGTAGCTATTCTGGCGCGATAAGCGCTGGCCATAAGTCATGGCGACGATCACGACGCCCATCCACAATGCCGCTGCGTACAACGCGTACCAACCCGCTTCTTGGCCGGCAGTCGCGTGAGAAGGGCTGAGGACTACCAGGGAGCCCGTCGAGCTTATGTGCATGCACTGGGCTAGCAGGACGCTTTTTGTGTTGGTGTAAATCCAGGCGATGAGAACTCGCATCGCCGTCATGGCCGCGGCGAACGCCAGGAAATAGCGAAACCAATACGCGCCGTGTGGCGTGGCCGTGCCTAGGTAGTCGATGACCGGAAGGTGCCAGACGGCCCACAACAGTCCAAGCAAGACGGGTGGGCCTAAGCCGTTTTGCTTTCCGCGCATTTTCGGATAGGCGTAGCCCATCCAACCGATTTCCTCGAAAAAACCGGCGGGGACGCCAAACAGGATGCCTATCAGAAAGCTGCCGGGAGCAAAAACCGGCGAGACGAACGTTTTCAAGCAGAGGAGAACTCCCAGCATCACGCTGGGTGGAATGAGCAGCGCGGCAAACCACTGCAACGGAAACCGCACGCGGAACATTCGCGAAAAAAGATCTCGCAAGCCGGCGCTTCCATCAACGACTCTGGTAAGAACGATGCCGGCCACGCTGGGACCCAGGAGCATGGCCGGGAACATCAGCAAACCGGCCATTTTTGGTACTGGCTCGCCGCGCAAGAGTTTCGGCGCGGCCACAACAAGCGCGCCGGTCCAGGAGATTGCGTAGGCGAGGGCAAAATAAGTGGCAACTGGATGCCGCGAAATAAAGGTCTGTGGTTCTGCGGGGACTGCGTCTTCCGTGGCCATGGTGCGAGCTACTGTATATGGAAGCTGCTTCGCAGAGAAAGGTGATAAATTCCTTTCTTCTCAGGAAGATGGGTTGTTAGGGAGGAGGTAGTGACCGTCGCAAGCGCTGAGGAGCAATTGTGGCCATGGCCGGATTCGCTGGACGCTTTGCTGGCCGCGCCCGATCATCACAGGCTGCTCCTTGAAAACGATAACGTGCGTGTTTTGGAAGTGCACATCCCTCCGGGCGAATTCGTTCCTGTTCACACGCACCGCTGGCCGAGCGTGATCTTTACCTTAGCCGCCGCCGATTTCATTCGTCGCGATGCGGAAGGGAAGGTTCTTTTGGATACACGGGTGACGCCATTTCCGGCCCCGCGGCCCACCGCTGAATGGCTGCCGCCGCTGCCGCCCCATTCGGTGGAGAACGTAGGTACAAGCGACATCCGGCTCTTCAGCGTCGAGCTCAAAACGCGGCAGCCCTGAAGAAGTTGTAGATTGAGCGGGTCTGAAGCCCTGCGAACGAAGAGCCAATCGGGAGATTGGCGTTCCCGGGAATCTGCAGCACCCCTCCCGGCGGCGCGTGGTTACGTCACAAGCCGACACTCCGGCCTGCCGGTGCTGTTACAATTCTTGTAAGGACAATCGAAAACAGGCATGTTTGCAGTCCGACTCATCGGTGTATTGGCGCTGGTCGCTCTGAACGGTTTCTTCGCTGCGGCGGAATTCTCGCTGGTGGCGGTGCGCTTGTCGCGGGTGCGGCAGCTCGTTCAGAAAGGCGATATCCGCGCGCGGGTGGTGGAAACGCTGCTCGGTGATTTGCACCGCGTGGTTTCCGGCGTACAGCTCGGCATCACCCTGACCAGCCTATCTCTTGGCGCGCTCGGGGAAAGCACGCTGGCGGGCATCTTTCAGAACATCTGGCCGGGAGTAGCTGGGACGCGAACGGCGCTGCTGGCGCACGCGGCCGCGCTTGCCGGGGCCTTTGTGCTGCTCAGCGCCTTGCACGTCGTAATCGGGGAACTGGTGCCGAAGACGGTCAGCCTGGCGCGCGCCGAGCGCGTGGCGCTGCTGGTGGCGCGCCCGTTCCGCTGGTTTCTGAACACTTTTCGCTGGGCCATCGATCTGCTGGACGGCATTTCCGGCGTTATCGTAAAAGCTCTCGGCGTGACGGAGCCGCAGGGGCATGGCTCCGCGCACTCCACTGAGGAGCTGCAGATTCAAATCCAACAGGCCCGCGAGCGCGGGCTTCTGGCGCCCGGCGAAGAGAAATTCATTGTGAGCGCCATTGAACTGGGGCAAGTGCAGGTGCGGGAAATCATGGTGCCGCGTCCGGACATGCATACCCTTCCGGTGGAATCGACGCTGGATGAAGTGATGCGTGCCTTCGCCACCACGCAGCGCTCCCGCATCCCCGTATTTCGCGGGTCCGAGGATCAGATCCTGGGTTTCGTGCATATCAAGGATATGCTGTGGGTTTTGCTGGATCGCGAGCGGCGCCTGGAAGAGAATCTTGCGCCGGCAGTGTTCGATCTGCGCCGGGTGCTCCGCGAAGTGCTGATCGTGCCGGAGACCAAGCCGGCCGACGAATTGCTGGTGGAGCTGCGCAACCATCGTGTGGGCATGGCTCTGGTGGTCGATGAGTTCGGCAGCATCCTGGGACTAGTTACGTTGGAGGATATCCTGGAGCAGGTCGTCGGTGAAATTCACGATGAGTTCGATGTTGTCGAGCGGCCTTTGACTTTGGCCGACGGTGCGGTGATTTTTGATGCGGCGTTGAACGTGCGCGACCTCGATGCCCAATACAACATTGCTTTGCCGGAAGATCCCGCTTACGCGACGGTGGGCGGCTTCGTGCTCGACCAGCTGGGTTTCATCCCGCGCGGCGGAGAGAACTTTGAGTTTGGCAATTTTCGCTTTACCGTCGTAGAGATGGACGGCAAGCGCGTGGCCCGCGTCAAGATCCAGCGCACGCTTCCGCTGACGCTCGAGGCGAAACCGGCCGAGTCCGTTACCGACGCGGCGCAGCCCGTGGACGTCGCAAAATCTTCGAGCTCCGATTCCTCGGCAAAAAACCGCTAATGGCGCGACACCTGTTGCAGCGCTTTCTGCTTACGCTCCCCGCGCTCTGGCTGGTGCTCACTTTGGTCTTTCTGATGATTCATATCGTGCCGGGTGATCCCGTCGAGCAGATGCTTGGAGAGGGGGCGGCACCAGGAGAATTGGTGCAACTGCGGCACGCGCTTGGTTTGGATCAGCCGCTGCTGGCGCAATACGGGCATTACTTGAAACAATTGGCTCACGGAGATCTTGGGCAGTCTTTCAAATTTCAAGCGCCAGTGCGCCAGATCATCTTTGAGCGCTATCCCGCGACGCTGAGTCTTGCTTTCCTGGCGCTGCTGGTTTGCGCCGCGATCGCCATTCCCGCGGGCGTGTTGGCGGCGTACCGCAGGGGGCACGCTGCTGACCGGCTGGTCGGCGTGTTTACGCTTTTTGGTTTGGCGGTGCCGAACTTTGCGCTGGGTCCGGTGCTGATTTTGCTTTTCTCGATTGAGTTGGGTTTGCTGCCGGTGTCGGGACGCGGCGGTCCTGCTTACTACGTGCTGCCGGCGGCGACGCTCGGCGCGGCGCTGGCTGCCATTCTCACGCGCATGGTGCGCGGCTCGATGCTCGAAGAACTCTCCAGCGACTACGTGCGTACTGCCCGGGCGAAAGGGCTCTCGATGGGCGCGGTGCTGTTTCGGCACGCCTTCCGCAACGCGCTAATCCCAATTATCACCATTCTGGGCTTGCAGTTCGGAACGTTGCTGGCGGGAACGATCGTGACCGAGACCATTTTTTCTTGGCCGGGAATCGGCAGGCTTACGGTGCAGGCCATTTCTTCGCGAGACTATCCCCTACTGCAGGGCTGCATCCTGGTGATTGCGGTTTCCTACGTGCTTGTGAATCTGCTGACCGACATGCTTTACGCCGTCATTGATCCGAGGGTGCGGCTGTCATGAGAGCTCTCGTTGAAGTGCGGGAATTTTTGCAGCAAAGCGTTCTGGCTCGCGTGGGATTTGCGGCAGCGGTGTTGCTGATCGCGGCGGCATTGCTGGCGCCGTGGATCGCGCCGGCTGATCCGGCGGTGCAGAATCTGCCTGCTCGTCTGGAGGCGCCTTCGCTCGCTCATTGGATGGGCACGGACGAATTGGGGCGGGACACCTTGTCTCGCACGTTATACGGGGCGCGGGTGTCGCTGCTGGTCGCGATTTCCGTGGTTTGTGGGTGCGGATTTACGGGACTGATCATCGGGATGGTTGCCGGTTACGCGGGTGGGTGGTTCGACCGTTTCGTAAATCTGCTGCTGATCAACGCGTTTCTGTCCTTCCCGGGAATTTTGCTGGCGATAGCTTTTGCCGCGTTTCTCGGACCGGGGATCAGCAAGGTGATTCTGGCACTGGTGATCACCGGCTGGGCAGGATATGCGCGACTGGCGCGCGCGCAAGTGCTGAAGGTCAAGGAATTGGAATTCATTTTGGCGGCGCGCTCGCTGGGTGCTTCGCACTTGCGTATTTTGGCCAAGCATTTGCTGCCCAATATTCTCCCGCCGGTTTTGATCCAGGCGACCATCGGAATGGCCGGCGCGATTTTGGCGGAGTCCACGCTAAGCTTTTTGGGACTTGGCGTGCTGGCGCCGGTGCCCAGCTGGGGAGCGATGCTGAACGACGCGCGAAGCCACCTCTTCGATGCCCCGCACATGGTCATTTTTCCGGCGCTGGCGGTGATGACCGCGGTGCTTTCTTTCAATCTGCTGGGGGACGCGTGGCGCGACTGGCTGGATCCGCGCACCCGCTCGCAAATGGCGGCGCTGGAACTCACCCGCTGAATCGACTCACTGTCTCTAGAAAAAATTGGGCGATAAACGAAAAGAAAACTACTTGCTCTCGAGGGTAACCGCCGCGCCGCGCCCGAGGGCCAGGTTGCGCGAGGCATTTCCTTTGTTGACGGCGATCTCCACGTAGCCGCTCGATCCCACGTAAGCGATCGGTTCACCGGCCTTGCCCAGCGCAAAGGTGTCTACCATCCGCGTGACCGCATGGGTGCCCACCTGAAATTTCACGTTGCCACTCTGGCGGGCATCTTCGGTGAGATCTTCGGGCCGGAAATTGGTGACCAGGTTGCCGTAGGTATCGACGCGCATGACGATGCCCTTCAAGACGCCGTTGGTTCCTTTGGGTTTGGGCAGTGCGAACTTCTTGTAGTCTTGAATCTCGTCGCCCATGCTGGAGGTCTGGCCGTTCTTGGAGAGCCATGCGGCCACCGGCGCGAAGACATCGCGTCCGTGAAATGTTTTGCTCACCGGCTGGAGATAGTAGTGCTCGACGTTGGCGTGGCGCACCACGATGTTGGGATCGCGCTCGTAAACCAGGGACAGTACGCCGTTGTCGGGGGCGACAAAATATTGGTTGTCTCCGGTGACCAGCAGCGGGCGCCGCTCGGTGCCCACGCCGGGATCCACGATTACCACGTGGATGGTGCGCGGCGGGAAGTAAGCAAAAGCCGCGCCGATGGCCAGGGCGCCGTCGAGCAAGTCGTAGGGCGCGACGTTGTGGGTGATGTCTACGATGGTGACGTCCGGATTGATCTTGAGAATGACGCCCTTGAGCGTGCCGACCAGATGGTCGTTGGTGCCGTAGTCGGTGGTTAGCGTGATGATCGAATTGGGCAACGGAGTCTCCCACCCCGGGGATGCTGTGCGCAGAACCAGCGCAGCCGAAACGGGGAGGCGTTTCGTACCTCTTCACGCTAGCGAACGCGGGCCTTAGCGTCAAGAATGGCGGCGATGGATGCTGTGCATTTGCCAACGGGGGTCGACTCCTTTTCCCCTCGAATGCCAACAGATTTCCGCTCTTGACAACTCTGTCCTTCGCCTCAATTGTTGAGAGCGATGTCCGGCGTCAAAGCATTCTTGGTATTGCGATGTTGGCCTTGGTCGCGAGTGGAACCGATACCTAAGGCTGGCCGTCTTAGGTGATGAGATTTGACTAACGCGTTTATGCAACCTAACTTGGTGGCGATATGAGCGCAATTACTCTGAAAGTGAACGGCAAGACCCACAGCCTGGACTTGGATCCTGGCACGCCGCTGCTGTATGCGCTGAGCGATGACCTGGAACTGCGGGGACCGAAGTTCGGCTGCGGGCTGGGGCAGTGCGGAGCTTGCACGGTCATCGTAAAAGCCCAAGCGCTCCGCTCGTGCATCATGCCGGTGGCCGGGGTGAACGGAGAGGAAATCACGACCCTGGAAGGACTGGGAACGGTGGAGAAACCTCATCCCATCCAGCAGGCGTTCATTGAAGAGCAGGCGGCGCAGTGCGGTTTTTGTCTGAATGCCATCATCATGACGGCCAAGGCTTTTCTGGACAAAAATCCCAAGGCTACAGACGAACAGATCCAGCAGGCGATGTCAGGAGTCCTCTGCCGTTGTTTCACGCACGTGCGAATGCTTCGGGCCATCAAACGGTATGCCAAGGAGTTGGCGCGGTGAACAAGAGCCCATCCGAGACGGACGAAAGAACAGCCATGACGCCCAAGGCGCTCGCGGCGCTGGAGCGTTCGGGATTTTCACGCCGGGATTTTCTGAAACACTCCGGAGCCTTAATAGTTGGGTTCAGCACCGGGGGACTGGGAGCCGGACTGGCTACGGTCCATGCGCAAGTGCTTCAAGGTGTTTCCCCGGGTGCGCCGCAACCCGATCGCGTGGATTCGTGGATCGCCATCGCCGCCGATGGCAGCGTGACCGGGTTTACCGGCAAGGAAGAACTGGGTGAGGGCATTGTCACGGCGCAAACCCAGTTGGTGGCTGAAGAGCTTTGCGTGCCCTTCGATCGCGTAAAGCTTATTTATTGCGATACGGCGTTTACACCCGACCAGGGGTATACGTCTGGGAGCCAATCGCACCCCGCCAATTTCAATCACAGCAATCTGGCGCAAGCTGGAGCGACAGCGCGCGAGGCGCTGTTGCGACTCGCGTCGGAACGGCTGGGCGTACCCGTCGATCAGCTCACGGCCAAGGATGGCTCGATCAGCATAAAGAGCGACGCGTCCCGGAAAGTCAGCTACGGCGAATTGATTGGCGGAAAGAAGTTCGACATCCCACTGGACAAGAACGCCAAGCGCAAGCCCGCGAGCGAGTGGACCGTGTTGGGCACCCCGGTGCGCCGCCCGGATATTCCGGCTTTGGCTACCGGCCAGTTCGAGTTTGTCCACAATGTGCGCTTGCCGGGCATGCTGCATGGAAGAGTGGTCCGGCCACCCGCCGTGGGGGCCGCGGTGGTTAATGTGGATGAAAGTTCGGTTCAGGACATGCCGGGCGTTGTGAAGGTAGTGGTCAAAAAGAACTTCGTCGGCGTGGTGGCGCAAAAACCCTGGCAGGCGATTCAAGCGGCTAACAAGCTAAAGGTCACGTGGACTCCGGGCACCGGGCTGCCGAGCCATGCGGATTTCTACGAGCATCTGCGGAATCAGAAGCCGACGCGGGACATTTTACTGGTGGACTCGAAGGACGTGGAACAGCAGATGTCCCAGGCGGCCACGGTCGTAAAGGCCACCTATCATCATCCCTACCAGATGCATGGATCGATGGGCAGTTCTTGCGCCGTGGCTGATGTGCAAGCGGACAAAGCTACCCTTTGGTCGGCCACGCAAGGCGTCTGGTACATCCGCAGCACCACCGCTATGGTTTTGGGGATGAAGCCCGAAAACCTTCGGGTGATTTTCACCCGCGGCTCGGGCTGCTACGGCGTGAACGGCGCTGATGCGGTTACTTATGACGCTGCTCTTATGTCACAGGCGGTCGGCAAGCCGGTTCGCGTGCAGTTGACTCGGAGAGACGAAATGGCTTGGGAGAATTACGGAAACGCGTTTGTCCTGGACGAGCGCGCCGGCCTGGACGCGCAGGGAAACATCATCGCATGGGAACACGAATCCTGGCTGCCGACGTATGGGAACCGGCCCGGCCCTGGGACTCCTGGAAATATCATTACCGGCTTGCTAGCGGGTTTTCTGCCGGACCCCTTTGCCGCGCGCACGCCTGCACCCGATCCCAAGACCTACAGCAACAACAGCAACGGAGTGCCCTCTTATGTGGCGGGTTCCGTTGGCGGCAAACCGCAAGGTACGGGAGCCATCAAGAGCGAGCGCGTCCTCGTTCACAACGTCATCTCGCCGTTTTTTACCGGCCCACTGCGCTCGCCGGTGCGTCTGCAAAATACTTTCGCGCATGAATCCTTCCTGGATGAGGTGGCGGCGTCCGCCAAAGCCGATCCGGTGGCCTACCGCTTGAAGCATCTGAGCGATCCGCGGCTGGCTGCTGTGGTGAAGAGCGCGGCGAGCACTGCGAATTGGGATGCTCGCCCGTCACCCAGGCCCGGCATTCGCAAGACCGGTGTTTCCTTGGGCCGCGGCATGGCCTGCGTGGCCTACGAGGGCGACAACGGCTACTCCGCCATGATTGCCGAAGTGGAAGTCGATCAGGATACCGGCAAGATTTCGGTCAAGCGAGTGGTCGTCAGTGTGGACTGCGGGCCGATCTCCAACCCCGACGGTCTCAAGAATCAGACCGAAGGCGGCACGCTGCAAGGCATCAGCCGCGCCCTGATGGAAGAAGTAATCTGGGACGATCAGAAGGTGACTTCGTTCGATTGGTCCAGCTATCACACTTTGCCGCTAGGCTTCGCCATTCCCAAGATCGATGTAGTGATGATCAACCGTCCGGACGAAGAAGCTACCGGAGCGGGCGAACTTTCAATCACCATCGTGGCGGGGGCCCTTGCCAACGCGATCTTTGACGCCACCGGTGCGCGCCTCCGCGAGGTTCCGTTTACGCCAACACGCGTCAAAGCGGCCCTGAAGCAGATTGGCTAGGCAGTGCTTTCGGGAAATGTCCTTGCAGACAACGGAGCAGTGAATTCTGCCCGCTTCGCCGCGCTTCCTACGGCATGTAACCACAAAAGGTGAAACGGCGTCTTATTGCAACGATTCGATTCTAGATGACGGGAACCGACATGGCGATACAGTTCGAGTCGATTAATCGACACTTAGGAGTTCCCTCGTTTCAGGCCGAACGGCGAATACGTCTCGCGAGGATTTCTTGAACGCAGCAAATCCGACGGTCGCCGTACTGGCGACCCTGAATACCAAAAACAAGGAGGCTCGCTTCGTCGCCGAGGTGCTGGCGCGCGCCGGTGCCAAGCCGTGGATCGTCGACCTGTCGATGAAGGCGCACGAGGTGTCTGGCGCCAACGTGACTGGCGCGCAAGTAGCGGAGGCCGCCGGCACACCCTGGCTAGCGCTGAACGGGCGCACGCGCCAGGAGGCCGCCGCGGTGATGATCGAAGGCGGAACGCGGATTCTGCTCGAAAGACTCGCGCAGCGAGAACTCGCGGGGGCAATTGGGCTGGGCGGCGCGAATGGCACCGATCTCGTATGCTCGATCCTGCGGGCGTTGCCCTACCTGGTGCCCAAGATCATGATTAGTGCGGTCGCCGGAACGGCGGCGGTGCAGTGGTGCATCGCCGAGAGCGACATCTGTATGTATCCGTCGATCGGCGACGTCTCGCTAAACCGCGTTACGAAGGTGGTGATGGAAAACGCGGCGTGGGCGGTGGCCATGCAGGCGAAGAACTGGGCGGCGCGGCGAGAAACCAGGACCACGCATGCGCCACTCCTCGCGGTTTCCTCGTTCGGCGGCACGGCGGCCTGCGTGGATCACGTAAGCCAGCGGCTGGAAAACCTGGGCTACGAAGTGATTCAGTTTCATGCCTCGGGCGTTGGCGGAAGGTCGCTGGAGCGATTGGCATCGACGGGCGATCTTGCCGGCGTCATCGACATCACTACGCACGAGATGGCCGATCTGGTCGCCGACGGCGTGTATTCTGCCGGTGAAACACGATTGACAGGCGCGGGCGCCGCCGGCTTGCCGCAGGTGATCGTGCCCGGGGCGATTGACCATATAAATTTCTGGGCAGGCCAAGTGTTGCCCGAGCGCTACCAGGAGCGCGAATTCTTCCGCTACAACGCACAGAACCTGCTGATGCGGACCAACGCCGAGGAATTCAAGAAGCTCGGCTGCACCATGGCGCAGCGCTTGAACACCGCCCGGGGACCCGTGCGCGTGCTGATTCCGCTCGAAGGTTTCAGCGAGCACACCAAGCGTCGGGCGCAGGATCTCGCAGGCAACGATCGCGGACCCTGGCGGCGCCCAGAGGAGTACCGGGCCTTCCTAGAGGCTCTTAAAGCCAATCTCGACCACAGCGTGCACGTCGAGGAATTTCCACTGCACATCAACGACGTCCGATTCGCCGATGCCTGCGTGGACGCTTTCGTGCAAATGCCCAAGGACTCAGCGCCAAGATGACGAATCCGCTCGACGCAATTCGCAACGAGATTCCCATCGTCCGTCACAGCACGGACGTACTCATCGTCGGCGGGGGCGCGGCCGGCACCATGGCCGCCTTCGAGTGTGCGGAGGCGTGCGTGCCGGTCATTCAGGTGACCAAGGGCCGCGCCACCAGCGGCACAACCACCGTGGCGCGCGGCGGCTTCGCCGCGGCGATGGGCAAGGATGACAGCCCCGAACTCCATCTCCAGGACATCCTGAAATATGGCGGCGAGCTGATCGATCCCGACCTTGCCCGCGTTTGGGTCTACGACATCGTTGACGTGGTGCGCGATTTGGAGTCCTGGGGAGCGGACTTCGTTCGCACACCCGACGGGGCGCTCGACTTGAAGCAGTTTCCGAGTCATTCCCGTCCGCGCGCCGTCCACCACTACGACTTCACCGGCAACATGATGACCAAGGTGCTGTCGAAGAAACTGCGGGCTGATGCGCGCATCGACAAGCATTCGATCACCGCCATCATCGATCTGATCAAGCGCGATGGCCGCGTCGTCGGCGCCTGGGGTGTCGACTACCAAAACGGCGCGCTGGTCATTTATAGCGCGCAGCAGATCATCCTCTGTACCGGCGGCGGCAGCGGACTGTTTTACGTCAACGACAATCCGCCCCAAGTCACCGGCGACGGCTACGTGCTGGGCTTCCGCGCCGGCGTGCCACTGCTGGGCATCGAAATGATTGACTTCCAGGCAATGTGTTGCTTGCCGGAACTGTTCGGCTTTGCTCCGCACCCGACCGGCTTCATCAACGCCGGCGCGGTCTTTCGCAATCAACAGGGGGAAGAGTTCCTCAAACGCTATTTCCCCGATACCGCGGAGGAATCGACCCGCTCCGAGGTTATTCTCGCGATGGCCCGGGAAATTCATGCCGGGCGTGCGACGCCCACCGGTGGCATTTTCATGGACGCGACCAAGGCCTCGCTCGAGGTGATTCAGAAAATGATCCCGCACGTGTACAAGACCTGCCTGTACCACGGGATCGACATCACGAAAGTGCCGCTGGAGGTGGCGCCGGGCAGTCACACGTGGTTGGGTGGACTCAAGATTGACATTGACGGCAAAACCCCGGTCGAGGGCTTGTTCGCCGCGGGCGAAACGGCCGGCGGCGTTCACGGGGGCAACCGCATCGGTGGTTCGGCGTTGTCGAGTTCGCTGGTCTTCGGGCGCCGCGCGGGCCGCCGGGCGGCGGCGCTGGTCAAGGAGTCGCGAGTCGCGTTGCCCGCCCTGGCGGACGAGGCCATCCCGCAAACCGAACGCGCGTGGCTTGCAGGCCTGATGCGCCGCGACCAAGGTCCTTTACAGTCTGACGTGCGCACCTCGTGCCGCATGCTGGCGCACAATCAACTTGGCCCCATTCGCGACGAAAAGACGCTCCAGGAAGCGCTCGCCGAGTACGAACGCATCGAACGCGAGGAAGTGCCGTCGATCCGTCTCGCCGATAAGGCGCGGATGTCCGATCAAGACCGTGGCCAGGAACTCGAAAGCGCGCTCGCGGTACGCAATCTCGCCCTACTCGGACGCATCCTAGCGACCGCCGCGCTCCGCCGCACGGAAAGCCGCGGAGCGCATTTCCGGCTCGACCATCCGGAGACCGACGACGCCCGTTGGAGGGTGGTCACGCGACTGGAAATGGGGTCCGGCGGCACGCCGGAATTCCATACCGATCCGGTGAAAAAGTCGACCGATGCACATAACCGCAACGAGCCCAGGGAATCTTAGTAGCAGCGGCGCAGAAACATCGGGTGGGGCGTTTGCAAGTTCATTCGGTACGCAGTGCTTTTGGTGCGTAGTGCCAATGACGCTCGTGCTCCCCGGACCAAGCTTCTCTCCGCACGTTCAATTTCAAATATGGAGGCCGAAGGCATGACCGAAGCAGCTCAACAGACAGCCAAAGAAAGCCAGAAACCACAAACCTTCGCCGCGAAAGCGTTCGCGGCGCAAAGTGCTACGTCCGCGATGGCGCCGTTCACTCTGCAACGCCGCTCCCCGCGTCCGCAAGACGTTCAAATCGAAATTTTGTACTGCGGCGTTTGCCATTCCGACCTGCACCAGGTGCGCAACGAATGGCAGATGGTCATGCCGACCGTCTACCCCTGCGTGCCGGGGCACGAAATCGTCGGCCGGGTCGTTCAGGTGGGCCGCGCGGTGCAGAAATTCAAGGAAGGCGACATCGCCGCCGTCGGCTGCATGGTCGATTCTTGCCGAACGTGCGCCAGTTGCCGCGCCGGCGAAGAGCAGTATTGCGAAGTCGGCTTGACCTTGACCTACAACGGCGAGGACAAGATTCTCGGCGGAGTCACCTACGGCGGTTATTCCGACAGCATCGTGGTGGACGAAGCGTACGTCTTGCGTGTCTCGAATGGCTTGGACCCTGCCGGCACCGCGCCGCTCCTCTGCGCTGGCATCACTACCTATTCGCCTCTGCGTCATTGGAATGTTGGCAAAGGACAGAAGGTGGGAATCGTGGGACTTGGCGGCCTCGGTCACATGGGCGTGAAATTTGCTAAAGCGTTCGGCGCCAGCGTCGTCCTCTTCACCACGTCCCCCAACAAGACAGCCGACGCTGTTCGCCTCGGCGCCGACGAAGTCGTCGTCTCCAAGAACGAAGCCGAGATGCAGAAACATGTTGGCAGCTTCGACTTCATTCTCGATGCCGTTTCCGCGGATCACGACCTGAACGCCTATCTCCAGTTGTTGAAGCTCGACGGCACCATGACCCTGGTCGGCGTGCCGGAGAAACCGGCAGCCCTGTATGCCTTCAACTTGCTAATGAAGCGTCGCCGCCTGACGGGTTCCGCGATCGGCGGCATTCGCGAGACCCAGGAGATGCTCGATTTTTGCGCGGAGAAGGGAATTACGGCGGACATCGAGCTGATCAAGATTCAGCAGGTGAACGAAGCCTACGAACGCCTGCTCCGGAGCGACGTGAAATACCGCTTCGTGATCGACATGGCTTCGCTGAAGTAGGCGCGGGCAGCCAAAACTGCGTCACGAAGCCACCGGCGGACCGATTTCCACGGCACCATCACGAATCGCTTCCGCGTTTTCCAGCAGCTGCCACGAGCGTTCGATGAGTTAGGGCCTTCACCCTTGGTCGTGCCGCGTCAGACGGAAGTGCGAGCGGCGTTTGCCGGCATGGAATTGGAAAAATGGAAAATGGCCGGTCTGTACGGCCAATAGCTTAGTTGTGTATAATCAGCAAACTAGAAGGACCGAGCGGGCGTCGTACAATGGCAGTATAGAAGCTTCCCAAGCTTCGGACGTGGGTTCGATTCCCATCGCCCGCTCCAGATCTGACGATGTCTCCATTGTCCTTGAATCAGCCGTGGCTTCGGGCGCGAGCAGTGCCCATTGAAGGAAACGGTGCGCAGACTGTGGTCCCAACAGGCGTGCGATCTACTTTTACAAAGCTATTGTCTATCAGAATAGAGTTTGCTGCTTTTGCTTCGTCGTTGCCGCGCTGGCTTCGTGCTCCAGAAGCCAGGATTTGCGCTCGATACCGCCACCATAGCCAGTGAGCGAACCATTGGCTCCGATCACGCGATGACAAGGCACGACAACTCCCACCGGATTGGAACCATTGGCCAAAGCAACGGCCCTGACAGCTGCAGGTCGCTCAATTCGCTCGGCAAGTTTCGCGTAAGAAACGGTCGTGCCGCAGGGGATGTCTCGCAGCGCACGCCATACCTCTCGCTGAAAAGGGGTGCCGGCTGTTTGCACTGGCAAGATGTCTATTGCGGTTAACTCTCCCTCGAAGTAACTGCAGATCGCCTGCGTTAAGCCATTCGGATTGCGAGCCGGTTCGAGCCTAAATCCATTTTCGCCGTAGTGAAGACGCAGAAGGCGGCGCATGCCGGTCTCGCGGTCTGCCCAACTCAAAGAGCGCAGGTTTCCCTCGCGATCCGCCACGATCAACATCTCGCCGATGGGCGTCTCAACTCGGTCGATCAGCAACGCCAGGATCTCACTCATGCAAACTCGTAGATGCCAGAGTCGCAGTTGAATCTGCGGTCCCGATATGCTGCACACCATACGTCCGCCACGGTGCCATGATCCGTTTTCTGCCGGCCCGTTCGCATCACGCGCTAGCCGAGCGTGCCGCTTGTTCCAGTGCTTTCATTACTATGGCGTAAGGCCGGGGCCCATGGCTCACCCGTGCGACGCCGTGATCTGCCAGCGTGCGCAAGGGCGGGGTAGCGTCGCCGACCATGATGTTAAGTGGCAGCGGCGACGCTTTAGCGAGTCGCGCGATCAGAGTGATATCCGCTAGACCGGGCGCGAAGAGTCCATCCGCCCCCGCTTCGGCATACGCGTTTGCTCGTTCGATCGCCTCAACGACCATAGCATCGTTATGTTGTTCGGGAGATCGCTGGAAAAAGACATCGGTCCGAGCATTGATGAAGAGGTCGATGTTGGCTGCATCGGCCGTCTGCCGAGCGCGCCGGATGCGATCGGAATGATCGGCTGTCTCGCGGAGTTTGCCATTCGCCGGAAAGCTGTCCTCTAGGTTGCAGCCTACGGCCCCCGCATCGATCGCCAGCGCGACGGTCTCGCCGACGAATTCCGGCGTGTCGCCATAACCGCTTTCCAGATCGATCGTCACGGGAAGCTCTGTCGCTTCGACGATCCGGCGCAGATTGCCGATTGCCAAGGCGAGCGGGATGCGTTCGCCATCGGCGAAACCATTTGCATTGGCGACTGACCAACTGCTCGTTGCCACCGCCTTGGCACCGCCCGTGGCGACGGCCTTGGCACCGCCTGCATCCCAGATGTTGAAGAGGACGAGCGGCACTCCGGGAATATGCAACGCCCGGAATTCCTCGGCCTTGCGCGTCTGATCGGCCATGCCCTTCTCCCGACAAACTAGCGAGCGTGAAATGCGCGCAGGTGTCATGACGCCTTCTGTCGTGACGCCTGCCAGTGTGCGCGTAGTTCCTTGTTGAATTCCTCCCAGCGTTCCTCAGGGAAAAAAATCCTGGCACCCTTGAACTCCACGCGACGCCGCGTGCCGGGAATGTTGTCGGCCAGCCAATGCGACCATTTCACGTCGAAATACACATCATCCGTTCCCCAGACGATCAGCGTCGCTGCTTTCAGCGTTTTTAGCCGGTCTTCAATGGCCAGCGTGTGCTTATTGTCGAAGGCGGCGAGGAAGCGTTGCAGGTCGCGCGTGCGCTGCTCGCTCCTTACCAGCGGACGCAGATACTTTTCGATGCTGTCGTCACTCAGCTGTTCCGGGTGTTCATACGCCGGTCCCAAAGCTTGCGGCGACCGATAGACGCTCTTGTCCGACAACATCGCCTCCAGCGTTCCACGTAAACCGCCGGCGGCCGCCATGGCCCGGAAAGGTTTGAAGGCTTCGGGCGGCCAGTTGTCGTGAGTGTCGCAGTCGGTCAGCGTGAGGCTGCGCACGCGCTCCGGATACAGTGCGGCGAAAATCTGCGCGATACCGCCGCCGCTGTCGTTGCCCACGAGATCCACCTGATCGATGTGCAAGGCGTCGAGAAATTCCTTAAGCATCTTCGCATTAGCCGTCACGGATACATCCTGATCCGGAGCGATTTCGGTATCGCCATGCGCAAGCAGGTCCACGGCTATACACCGCCGGATGTCGGACAAATCCGCCAGCTGATGACGCCACAGATGCCCGTTCAGCAGCACACCGTGCACGAACAATGCGACCGGTCCGGTGCCCTGCTCTATGTAGCTGATACGCCCCGACGGTGTCCGCACGCTACGCTGAATCGGCGATGATTTCTCTCCGTCCATGATGAATCCCCCTGACACCTTGGTGGACGCCGTCCCAAGCGCGCCCGTGTTTACTTGAGCCGGCGTTGGCCTACCCAAGTAGGACCCGACAATTAGCGCTCCGGCCAGCAGTACTGCGAAAGGCCGCATGATCTGTGGGCGCTTCTCACGAACACTTGCAGCTAGTTTATTTCTGTTCATGGCTCACCTTTTCCTCGCTGCCGCCGTGGAGTCACGCTCTTCTTTCAGTTTTTGGGCACACTCGTCGCAACACACCTCCACCGTCTTGCCGCCGATTTTGACCTTGATGAGGCTCGCATCTAGCTTGCAGTCGCAAGCCGCGCATGTTTCAGCTGTCATGGCGCCTCTCCCCCCTCGAATACCCGAACCACGTGCGAGTAGTAGGCCACGCAGGAAAAGAGAGCCGCTGTCAGAATCTTTAGCGATTTGCTGGAATAGGTCCTAACGATGCAGCGCGGATTGTCTGAACTGCGAGGGTGAACGGCCGTAAGCTTCGCGGAACGCGGCGCTGAAGTGGCTGTGGCTAGAGAAACCGAGGTCCAGGCTCAGAGCGGTCAGGTCGTCATATTGCGCGAGCAGGTCCAGCGCCCGCGCCAACCGTAGTCGCAACTGATAGCGATACAGGGGCAGACCCTCCACTTGTTGGAAGACCTGCGTGAGATAAACCGGGGAGCCGCGGACTTCGGCGGCGACCTCGGCCAAGGTCCAGCGCCGCGCTAGATCGCTTGCCAGCACGAGCTTGGCCCGGTCCACCAGTCGTTGCCGTCCGACACTGGCGCCGGCTGCGTGCGTGGTGCGCGGCCCCAGCGCCCGCTGCACCAGGGTCAAGGCCAGGGTTTCTGCCTCCAAAGGTTCCGCGATGTTCTGGCGCAGGCTGTGCCGTAGCAGCGCCACGAGCGTTTGAGCCCGCGCATCAATCCGAAGGCGCTGCATCCGGAATGCCGACGTCGAGCTGTCACGCAAAAAAGCACGTGGCGCCAGTTCACGCAACTGCGGCTCACTAATGGCCACGGTGAGGCTGGCGTCGCCGCCCGGCACGGGGTGGCTGACCCGGTAGCCTTCGGTGGCGTTGAAAAATAGCGCCTGGTTCGCCTCGGCTACGGCCTGATCATGCCCAAGATGCCGCACGTAGACGCCGCGATACGGAAAGACCAGTTGTGTAGCGGTCGCGCACTCTTCCGCGCTCTGATGCCGGCAGCCTCCCAGGCAGTACACGTCCCGGATCGTAACGGTCGGAGTTTTCAGGAGATACTGAACGGCAAATTCAGACATGCGTTTTTACTTCCGCTTTTCGTCGCCACAATTCTGACGCGGCAGTACCGCAGAAAAAGTGTATCACTCCCGTGGTCGAGACCTTGTAAATGACTGACGAAGGGCGACGGCATCGGGCTCAGTTTTCATTGGCTTAGATAAAGGCAAGCCGGTCCCAGCGCCAAGGGCAAGCGAACCTGCTACCGAATCGCCGCTCACTTGCGCGCAAGGATCTTTTCTATTTGCTGCAGGTGATTGATGTCGTGCCCGGCAAACATGCGCACGATTTGTTCGATCGATTCCGGCCCGCGTTCGGAATGCATTCCGTAGTGCTTCCACTGCTCGGGCTCGAGCGATTTAAGCAGCGCGAGATTCCCCTCGCGCAGTACGCGAAACTGCTCCACCGATTTCTGCGGATCGCGCTTGTCGTAATGGCCGCTGATTACCCATTTATCTTGATCGTAGGCAAGGATGGGTATTCCCGGGGAGCCGAGAATCAGCCGCATGCGAAAGCCGCCCACAATCTCTCCGTCGGCCAGATGCGCGAGGATCTCACTCACAGACCATTTCTCGGGCGCCGGACGCTTGCGCAATTCGGCCGTGAACCTGCCCTTGATTAGCTGATCGAGCTTGTCGGCGGTGGCAGCCTGCACGGCAAGAGGCTCGTTGCTTTCCACATAGCCAAGAATGCGCTGCGTGTACTGCTCCGGTATTTCGTTCATTTCGTCCTCCGGCGGAAGAAAGAGTGTGCAAGTCCCAGTAGATTTCGCCTTCCACAACCAGTTCACGCACGCGCGCTCGCCGGCCCCATCACTGGTGCCCCGGTTCAGGCGTGACGTTAACCAACATGTTCGGCCGCAGATTGAGGGTCTCGACAGTCACCTTCGAGATCAAGCCATTCACTTTGTCGGGGAGTGCCTGATCAGCGCGCTCATCCAGGATGGCCGCCAGGTTTTCGCGCGGACGCAAGCGGACGTAGCACGGCGTATAGCCGCCCACGACCATTCGATACCAGAGTGTTTCTCCCCGCAGTTTGGATTGCTCCGCGGCGAGCGCCGCCTCGAAAGCCTTGCCTGCCCCCTGGTTGAGCTCCACCGTTGTGTACTCGGCGCGAAGGGTCGGACTCGGCACACCATTTCCCCGCGAGAGCGCCGGCAGGAACTCGTAGATCCAGTTCCCCAGGAATTGAGCGTGTGGCAGAACGTTGATGAGGTTGTCCCGCTCGTCTTCGACCGGCGATACCGGGTTGCTCAGTTCAGTGGCCGTATGTCCGAACGACGCGTAGATAATCCACCGCTGTCGCGCAGTGGATGCCCAGACCGAATAGCTGTACCAGCCAAACGTGTCCTTAGCCTGCCGGTGCCACTCCAGGTGGCGAACGTACCCGGCCTCCCAGTCGACCGAATGGCGGTGAAGCGCACGCATGATCGCGATGCGTGCGTACGGACCCCGCTCGGTTTGCGCGACGCTCTGCGCGATCTGATCCTCGACACTATTCGCCTCGGACCTATGTTGACCAACGGCCAGAGACAAGGAGAGCAAGCCGAGTAATGCAATAGCGAAAGCGTTTTTCATAGCTTCTCTTTCGGAGGCGACGACGAGCGAGGGTGGTGTTGTGCCAACAAGCCAACGATCATTCATGATCTTTTTTCCCGATAGTGCGCGGCAGGCGCCATGAATCTGCGTGTCACCGGGCTCAAGTGTCGTTGGTTTCGGCAGTCTGATCGCGCCAGAGTTCCGACGATTTCGGCCAAACAGCGAATCCCGATTGCTGAAGCGGCGAATCTTATTGCATATTTGCAGCAGACTATGACGCCATGTGTCGACAAAGACGCTTCTGCGCCTCGAAGTACTTCGCGCAAACGGCGCCGCATCATCGTGGTCGTCGTGCCTCCTATCGACGAACTTGATCTGGTCGGCCCCCTGCAAGTTTTCAGCGCCGCGAATCGCCTGGCTGGCAAGACCGTCTACGAAGTCGAGATTGTCACCAATGCAAAGGAGCTGAGGGTTCAGGGCGAAGGCGGACTACTTTCTTTCGCTGCGCAAGGACGCTTCCTGGATGTTAAAAGGAAGTTTGACTCCGTTCTTCTCGTCTGTGGACTAGCTACACGTACGGCGCGCGACCCGGCCCTGTTCGCATGGATGAGAAAGATCACTCCGGTGGTTCGCCGACTGGGGTCGGTCTGCGTGGGGTCATTTCTATTTGCACAGGCAGGTCTGCTGAACGGGAAGCGAGCGACCACCCACTGGAAATTCGGACCCGAAATGGCCCGGCGTTTTCCTCAGGTAAACGTGGAATTCAATCCGATCTGGGTCAAAGATGGAAACATCTACACCTCGGCTGGAATCTCCGCGGGAATCGATCTGGCGCTGGCTTGGGTGGAGGAGGATTGCGGAGGCAGGATTGCTCATGAAATAGCGCGCGAGTTTGTGCTGTTTTTGCGCCGCCCCGGCGGGCAAACGCAGCTGAGCGCTTCCTTGTCGGCACAGGCATCGGAAATGAAGGCGATTCATGAGCTTCAGGTCTGGATTGCGGAAAACCTTTCTAACAATCTTTCCGTACAAAAGCTGGCAGAGCGAACGGCAATGAGCGTTCGAAATTTCGAGCGGGTGTTCACGCGCGAACTGGGGAAAACACCATCCCACTATGTTCTGCAAATGCGGGCCGAAGCCGCGCGCCGGCAGCTGGAGAGAACGGATCAAGGCCTGAAACAAATCGCGGCCGCTTGCGGATTCCGCAGCACGGATTCGATGCGGCGTGCCTTCCTGCGATCCGTGGGAACCACGCCCCACAAGTACCGCCGTCAGCTCCACGGTTCCGAAAGGTCCGCGTAACTCGGAAAAGTCGCTCAATTCAGGAGACAGTTTTGCTTACGCTGGACTACTCCAACAGCCAGGCGTAGTCTTTGCCCGCAACCCCATCGGCTGGGAATCGTCTCCTCCGACCGCAGTACTCTTGGAGAGGGCTCTATGAAAGCGATAATCCGCACGCGATACGGGCCTCCGGATGTGCTGCAATACGCGGAGGTAGAAAAACCCGCGCCCGCGGACGGTCAGGTATTGATAAAACTTTGCGCGGCCTCCGTAAATCCACTGGACTTGTTCTTGATGAGAGGCACCCCGCTGCTTCGCCGGATCCCAGGGCTGAGCACCCCAAAACACAAGATCCTCGGCTGTGATATCGCCGGGCGAGTGGAAGCTGTTGGCAAAAACGTAAAGCAGTTCAAGCCAGGCGACGAGGTGTTCGGGGTAACTGGTTTCGGAGGGGACGGGTTTGCTGAGTACGTGTGTGCTCCCGAAGATAAAGTGGCGCTGAAGCCGGCCAATCTATCGTTTGAGGAAGCGGCAGCCGTCCCCATCGCAGCGCTCACGGTCCTCCAGGGTCTTCGCGATAAGGGACGCATCCAGCCAGGCCACAAGGTTCTTGTTTATGGCGCGTCGGGCGGAGTGGGCACTTTTGCCGTCCAGATTGCTAAGTCATTCGGGGCCGAAGTCACGGCCGTATGCAGCACCAGGAATGTCGACATGGCGCGAAGGCTTGGCGCAGACCATGTGCTGGATTACACCCGGGAAGATTTCGCGCAGACCGGGCAGCGTTACGATCTGATTTTCGCTGCCAACGCCCACCGTTCGATTTTCGATTACTGGCGCGCCCTGGGTCGAGACGGAATTTATGTCATGGTCGGAGGCGGTGGGCTTCAAATTCTCCAAGCTTTCTTAGTGGGACCACTGCTCTCACGGCTCGGCCGGAAGAAGATGCGCTTTTTCATTGCAAACATAAACCAGAAGGATTTAGTTTTTCTGAAAAGCCTTCTGGAAGCCGGGAAAGTTGTACCCGTCATAGATCGACGTTACCCGTTAAGTGATGTGGCTGAAGCTCTTCGCTATCTTGAAAAACGGCATGCGCAAGGGAAAGTCGTAATTAGCGTTGAACAGTGTAGCGACGCTTGACAAGACGCCGCGCCGGACCGCTGCTCATAACAGATTCGATTCCCGGCGCCCGCTTTAGTAAGTTTTTTGCACGCGAACCCGATCCTCTGGTCTAATTTGCACGTAAACTTTGAACGTTACTCTTGTCAGGGGCTGCCATGAAACAGGCTTCCAAATTGCTAGCTGCCGCGCTCGCACTTAGCTTTTTCTTGTTCTCCACGGCCTTGCCGGCAAGGGCGCAAGCGGCCGCCGAGGCCATCGCCGCGCGAACCGCCGAGGTCGATGGCGTCAAGCTCCATTACCTAACCGCAGGTCACGGCCCCGCGGTCATCCTGCTACACGGCTACACGCAGACGTCGCGTATGTGGAGACCGATCATCCCGCTGCTTGCCGGAAAACTTACCGTGATTGCCCCCGATCTGCCCGGAATTGGCGATTCGGGAATCCCCGCCGACGGTTTGGACATGAAGACCGCTGCGATTCGCATCCACGCGCTCGCCAAGTCGCTGGGGATCGACAAAGCGAGAGTGGTTGGCCACGACATCGGCTTGATGGTGGCCTATGCGTACGCCGCGCAGTTCCCGTCGGAAGTAGAAAAGCTCGTGGTCATGGACGCTTTTCTTCCAGGCGTTGCCGGCTGGGAGGACGTGTACAACAATCCGGGTATCTGGCATTTCCGCTTCAATGGCCCGACGCCCGAAGCCCTGGTGCGCGGACGGGAACGGACCTATTTCGAACATTATTGGAACGACTTCGCCGCCGACGAGGCGCACTCGCTTTCGGAAGCCGACCGCGTAGCCTATGCGGCGGCCTATGCGCGTCCCGGACGAATGCGCGCAGGCTGGGCTTATTTCGTTTCCTTCCCGCAGGCCGCCAAAGATTTTGCCGAGCTTTCCCGTACCAAGCTAACGATGCCGGTCCTGGCCATTGGCGGCGAGAAGGCCAACGGAGCTTTGCTGGGACAACAAATGAAGATTGTGGCTTCGGACGCCGAAATGGTCGTCCTCAAAGACACCGGACATTGGGTATTGGAAGAACGCCCAAAAGACACCACCGACGCGCTGCTGAAATTTCTGTGACCGGGCTATTCTTTGGCGGCTTTGCTCATCGGACGGGCGGTCCGGGATTCCCAGGTTTTGCGCAACTCGTCGCGCCGCGCCAGGACGTGGGCCCTGGCCTCTTCGAAATTGGAGTACACCCGGCGCCCTTTGATCATGTTGCACGCCCGGCAGCAGGCCACCAGGTTCCCCGGGTCCTTCTTGCCCTTGCGGGCGCGAGGCACCACGAAATCAACCGACATCGCTAAAGCGTTCTCGAAGCTGGCCTGGCCGTCCAGCCCACAGTATTGGCAACGGTACTGATCGCGTTCCAGGATGCGTAAGCCTTCGGCTGCGGTTACCGGGCGGGATACTAAGGATAGGGTCATGAGGTCTAGTGGCATCGTACGCCTCCAATCGAAACCCCTTTTAGGTGGGTGGGCTTTGCGAATCTAGCCCAACTTTGCGCAGACCATACGGCAGCGATGCGTTGCTGTCAAGGGCGGAGCTCAAGGAATGGCAGGCTTGGCGCTGCTGACATATTAGAGCGGTCTAATACTGACGGGTAAAGACCTGGGCCGCCATGCCGATAAAGCTATTGAGGTGTTTCACCATGAGCGTTCAAGCGATTCAAAGCAGCCAGCAATCCGTGCAAGCCGAAGCGGTGGCGCAGGCGCAAGCGGCTCAGAAGCAGACCAGCCAGCAACATCCAGTGCCCCAAGACAAGGTGACCATCAGCGCCGCAGCGCAGGCCAAACAGACGGCGACGGCCATTGGAGCGGATGCCGACCACGGCGGGAAGTAGCCAAAGCAGAGCAGGCTAGCTTAGTCGAAAAATTCGAGGGCCGCGTTCCGGGGCGTGAATTGCTTTGAGCGATTTACGGACCGGCGCGCGGCCTTTTTGTTTGTTACGCGTTTGTTGTATACGCGCTCACGACAGGCCGATGGTCTCGCGCATGTGGCTGATGAGCAAGCGGATGCTGTTGGCCAACTGCACCACTTCGCCTTCGCCCTGGATGTCGAACTCGATTTCGTAGTTGCCGGCGGCCGCGTGGTCCACGGCGTCTTTGAGGCTGAGCAGCGGCTTGACGACCTGCCTCGGCAGGATGAAGCTGATCCACACGCTAACCAGCAAGGTGATCCCGGAAACGATGCTCAGCGACCATTCCGCCCGAGAGATCATGCGCCGCGCCTTGTTGTGATCGAACTCGATGCGGCTCCAGCTGCGCGTCTCCAGGCTCGCGGTCAGATCCAGGACGTCCTGGCCAGAGGTCTGCAGGTCGGCGGTGATCTTGCCCAGTGCCGGATTTCCTTCCTGGATGGTCTTGGTGATTTGCGCGTCGAAAGAACCGACACGATTGCGCAATTCGTCGACCAGCTGTGCGTGGGTCTTATAGCGGGTGCTTTTGAGCAGCGCGTCCAGATCCTTTTCATAGGTGATGAGTACGGCGTCCACGCGGTCAGCCGGAGCTTGTCCGGGTTGTCCGATGACCACCACCGCGGCTTGGAATCCTTGCTGGTAGCGATGCAGAGCATCCAGGGCTTGTTGGGTCAGGGCTTGATCGCTCGGGTGCAGGTCGCGGATGGCGGTAAGGATCTGCTCCATCTTTTGCATGGATTCGCGATTCGCCTGCAGCGAGGCCGGGTCGTATAGCAGCAAATAATTGCGCTCGGTATGCCGCGCTTGCAGCATCTCGATGGAGGCTTGCTGGGCCAAGGTCGCTGCCGGGGCATCGTAGCTGACGATGCGGTCGACCAGCCAGCCCACCTGCAACAGGTAGTAAACCGAAACTACGATGACGGGGACCAGAATCAGCCTGACGATCGCCAGGCTGTAGGCCACTCGCCGCCGCAGCGAGGCGCCTGGCGCCAGGACCTGGAATGACCTTCGAATCCCGAGTTTCATGCCGCAAGCCTCCGGCCGTAATTGCAAGATAAGGAAGGGTGCGCCGGTAGCTTACAGGACCGGCGACCTGGTTGTCTGCCCGGGCCGATCACGAGTGCCCCTGAACAATAGTAGTTCTCCGCAGCTGACGGCAAGAACGAAGTTTTGGCGTGCGGCGCTCGGTCAGCAAATGCCAAAACGCCCTGCCCCTCAAGATGCGGAAGGGCAGGGCGCGGTTCGCGGCCAACCTGGCGGCGGCTCGGTCTGGGCCGCTTGTCTATTGTTCTTAACGACTAAGGGTTGATGTCTTGCTTTTTCTCAGCCCGGGCAATCAAGCCCTTGATGCCCGGCTTTGCGAAGTCGGGAGCGCTGGTGAGCGCCAGGTTCAACTCCTTGGTCACCGTGGCAAAATCCCCCTTGGACGAGGCGATGCGCGCCAGTTCGCCGTGCGTGTACCACTCATTGGGGCGCTTCTTGATGTTGATCTGGAAAACCGCGAAGCCTTCGTCCTGCTTCTTCTGGAATTGCAGACCCCGCCCGTAGGAATGTAGCTGGACGCCGGAAGCCATATCAAACGCCTTGGCCTTGGTAGTCTCGGCCTCTTGTTTCTTGCCTTGCGCTTCCAGGATCTGAGATTTCGTCAGCAGATTGTCGAAGCGTTCCTCGTTCTGGATGGAGGTGTCCTCCCACTTCATCGCCTGATCCAAGTTGGCGCCGGTGTCCAGAAGCCAGTTGGCGGCCTCGTCGTAGCCGGCCCAGCTAAATCCTCCGACGCTGCGAAGTTGGTTTTGGATGCTGCGCATAACGATGCCGTTAACGTCCACGGAGATCCGGAAGGGCACCGCAACCTTTTCCCAGCGCAGCGTGGCAGCGGTCGAGTCAGGCCTTACGTCGTCAAAAGTGAAGGTCATCGCCTCCTGGAACTCGGCGGGATGCGGCTTGACGGTGACCCGCAGGGCGTCTTCCTTCTCGTCGTAGCTGAAGCTGCCCCAGGAAGTCGAATTCTTCGAGAAGATGATCGTCCACTGATCGGCTGTCGGGATGGTATGCAAGCCGTAGGTACCGGCCGGCAGGGCGTGGCCTTCGACAGAGACGTCGTCAGTGAAGGAGATCGTGGTGTTCTCGTTCGCTCCGGAGCGCCACACCTGCCCGTAGGGAATTTCCTTGCCCCACAAGGTCCGGCCGCCGACCAGCGGGCGGCAGTAGTTAATGGTTATGTCCGTAATGCCGATTTGCTGCGTGATGATCGAGCGTTGGCTCAGCGTGGGAAGTTTCAACTCCGTCGCTTGCCCGCCATTCTTGAATTGACCATGGGCGCTGCCCGCCAGGCAACCCAGCCCTAGCAATAACCCCAGAAAAAACCGATACGCATTGCGCATGAACACCCCTCCTCGTTCTTTCGTTCCGTCTATCGGGCAGCGCCTTGGGCAGCTGCGCCGATGCCGTTCCATCTGTGCGCATAGACGGCCCCGCTCCGACGGCGTGAGCAGCCCTGCGCTCCGTGCCGCGCCAGTCCCAGGACAGCCACGTCGAAGATCGGCGGGGTTAACGCATTGGACACATTCCGTCGTTCCTCTGTAGTACCTGGCCTATCGGACAGGCTAACGTGCCAAAAGAGAGTAAAAATGAAGGACCAGTACTTGGATGTAGGCGAGATCCCGAGTTTTCGCTAATTGCTTTTTTGTCAGTTATTTGCGGGCCGTTCGTACGGGAATCGGTGTATTGGAACGACGACTGCTTTCTAACACATTGATCTTGGGGAATTCACGTCTGAAGGAGAATCTCAACATGTGGAGCATCAAACGAACAACGATCCTGGTTGCATGTGCTTGTGCATCTCTAGTGCCCAGCCTGGCGCCCGCACAGAGCAAAGTGATGGGCGAGGTGAAATTTGAAGGCGCCACGAAGATAGAGAGAGACTCGGGCGTATGGATAGACGGGCAGTACGTGGGCTTTCTGAAGGAACTCCACGGAGACAAGAAGGTCACGTTGCTGCCGGGCGAGCACGAGATATCCGTGCGCCAGTCCGGCTACGACGACTTCGTCAGAAAAGTGGTGGTCGAACCAGCGCAAGCGCAAACCGTTCAGGTCGCTATGCATCTGAGCCCCAGGGCGACGTCTCCGGACATCACTTCCACGCTGAAGCTGAACGTGGAGCCTGGCCGCGCCGCAGTGTTCCTAGACGGCAAATTCGTTGGACATGCCAGCGAGTTTGGCGGGTCCTTCCATTCCATGCTGATCAGCCCTGGCAAGCACCAAGTCAAGGTCGAGCTGCCGGGCTACCGGACGTTTGAGACCGAAGTGAACTTGTTGGCGGGGCAAAAGTCGGAAGTAAAGACGGAACTCGTCAAAGGCAGCATCGAGCAAGCCGGCACGGAAATCAAACCGCAACAGTAGCTAAGTCGTTTCCGCGCCGTCGGATACAGGCTCGGTTCTCTGGGTTATGTAGGCGCTGGGCTTTAGTTCATCCTGAGGAACGAAGGGCCCGGCGCCTGCTGCTCCTCCCCTCCACCACGGCCGCTGCTAGCTAGGGACGAATGAACGGTTGACACGAAGGCATCCCGCTTTCTAACATGCTGTTTCGCTTTAGGGCGGTAGAAGTTACTTGGGACGGTTCGAAGAGCTGTGCTTCTGATTTCCAAAAATAAAATTCTATGATTACGGTTACAGAGCTTACGAAGAGGTACGCGCGGCACACGGCTGTGGACCACATCTCCTTTGAGGTGCAGAAGGGCCAGATCGTCGGCTTTCTGGGACCCAACGGGGCCGGCAAGACCACCACCATGCGGATGCTGACGTGCTTTTTGCCTCCAACGTCCGGTCAAGCCACGGTCGCCGGGTTCGACGTTCTCGAGCAATCCATGGAAGTCAAGAAGCGCATCGGCTATTTGCCGGAGACGCCTCCGCTGTATCCGGAAATGCGGACCGCGGAGTATCTGTCATTCGTCGGGCAGCTCAAGGGATTGGCTGGAGCAGAGCTCAACAAGCGGGTGGACTACGTGCTTGAGCGCTGCGCAATCGCTGACGTCAAGGACAAGCTCCTCGGGAAACTATCGAAGGGCTATCGGCAGCGCGTGGGACTAGCGCAGGCCATCATTCACAATCCCGATGTGCTGATTCTGGACGAGCCGACTTCGGGTCTCGATCCCAAACAGATCAACGAGACGCGCGAGCTGATCAAGAGCTTGGCCGGCGATCACACCATCATTTTGAGCACCCACATCCTGCCCGAAGTCGAGCAAACCTGTCAGCAGGTCATCATCATCGCCAAAGGCAAAGTGGTGGCGACGGATTCGGTCAGCAATTTGCAGAACCGCGCCCGCGGCGCCGAGTCTCTGCTGGTCGAAGTGGCCGGCCGCAACGGCGATATTGATTCCGCGACGGTGCAGAAGCGCCTCGAGAAGATTTCCGGCGTCAGCAAGGTGCACTTCAAGGACAAAAAGCAGAACCGCTCGATATTTGAAGTGCAGAGCGGCAAGGACAGTTCCATACGCGGCGATCTGGCGCGCGCGGTCGTGGAAGCGGGCTGGGACCTGAATGAGCTGCGCCCCACGGCGGTGAGCCTTGAGGAGATCTTCCTGCAACTGACGGGAGATCCTACACCTGCTGTGGCGGAAGAAGCCGTGCCGGCGGGGGCCAAGTAAATGCGAAACGTCTGGATCATCTGCCGCAAGGAGCTCCGCAGCTATTTCGTTTCGCCGGTCGCCTATCTGCTCCTGACCATGTTTGGCCTGATCTTCGGGTTCTTCTTCTGGAACGTGCTGTTCTCATTCGTTGTAGCCGGCATGGAGTCGCAGATGCGCGGCCAGATGTTTCCAATGAACGTGAATGAAGAAATGATCCGGCCGCTGTTGCAGAACGTGGCCGTGGTCGGGTTGTTCTTCATCCCCATGATCACCATGCGCCTGTTCGCGGAAGAAAAGCGCACCGGCACGATCGAGCTGTTAGCCACCTCGCCGATCCAGGACATGGAAGTCATCCTTGGAAAATGGCTGGCGGCGGTGGTGCTCTACGGGGGCATGCTGCTGCTCACCGCCGTGAATTTCGCCTTCCTTTTCAAATACGGAAAGCCCGATTGGAAGCCGCTGCTGATTGGCTACCTGGGGTTGCTGCTGCAAGCGGGAGCTCTGCTGGCGATCGGAACGTTCATCTCGACGCTGACGAAGAACCAGATCATCGCGGGAGGCGCGACCTTCGGTGTCTGCTTGATGCTCTGGATTCTTGGATGGGTCAGCGGCAATGGATACGACACCTCTACGTGGGCGCAAGCCGTCTCCTACATGTCGGTGATCACCCACTTTGAGTCGTTCTCCAAAGGTTTGCTGGATTCCAAGGACGCGGTGTTTTACGTGACGCTCATCTTCTTTGGGCTGTTCCTGACCTCGCGCTCGCTGGAATCGCTTCGGTGGAGGTCCTAAGTGGCCAGCCAGCTCTTGAAGGCGCGGCAAACGAAGTACGCGGTTTACGCGACGCTCTATATTTTGGTGATTGTGGGCGTGGTCTCGGTGGCCAACGTTCTGGCCAACCGCTATAACAAGTCCTACGACGCCACTTCCAACAAGCGCTACAGCCTTTCCGATCAAACCGCCAAGATCGTGAAGGGGCTCAAGCAAGACGCGACGATCACATACTTCGCGCAGAGTAGGGAATTCCAGCAAGGCAAGGATCAACTCGATCAATACGCCAATCTGTCGCCCAAGGTGCACATCAAGTACGTCGATCCCGACAAAGAACCCAATGTGGCTCGCGAGGCCGGCATCAAGAGTTACGGCACCACCATCGTGCAGATTGGCGCGAAAAAAGAAGAAGCCAAGGGCCTGAACGAAGAGGGAATTACCGGAGCTTTCATTCGCGACCTGAAGAACACCACGCGCACGGTGTGCTTCGTGACCGGCAGCGGCGAGCACCAGATCGAGGACACCGAGCGAAGCGGCTATTCGCGGTTTAAGGAATTGCTCGGCAAGGATGATTACACCGCGAAGTCAATCAGCTTGCTGCAGAAAGCGGAAGTCCCGGCGGACTGCACGGTGCTGGTTGTCGGCGGACCCAGCGGTGACTATCAGCAGCCCGAAGTGGACGCCATCAAAAAGTTTGTCGAGGATGGCGGCCGCGCGTTGTTGATGCTCGATCCGCCGCTAAAAATGGGACGCTCCGAAATCGCCGACAACGATGCACTGTCGGCCGTGCTACAAAGCTGGGGCGTCACGCTGGACAAAGACCTGATCCTGGATCTGAATCCCATCGGGCAATTGGCCGGCTTGGGTCCGCAAGTGGCGCTGGTCACGGCCTACAACACGCACGCAATCGTGAACGAGATGAAGGGCTCGGCGACGGGATTCCCTCTGTCGCGTTCGCTGGACATCAAGAGCGGCGGGAAAACGACCGTCGAGAAATTGTTTTCATCCTCGGACACCAGCTTGGCCACCAGCAAGCTGGATTCGCCGAACATCGATCCCAACGATCCCAAGAATAAGAAAGGGCCGCTGACGATTGCCGCCGCGGGGTCGTACAACACCGGCAAGGAAAACTCGCAGGGACGCTTTGTAGTCATCGGCAGCGCGGCCTGGGCGGCGAATTACTTCATCAATTTTAATGGCAACCGCGACCTGGCGCTGAACGCCATGAATTGGCTGTCGTCAGATGAAGACCTGATTTCCATTCGACCCAAGGATCGCGAAGACCGCCGCATTACCATGACTCATGGTCAATTGAACGTGGTGCGCATCACCAGCCAGTTCGTGCTGCCGCTCATCGTTATTTTCGCCGGGGTATCGGTGTGGTGGCGGCGCCGGTAGCGCCAACTGCCGGACTCGTTTGGGCCATGTCAGGACAACTTCCATGAAAAGCAGTGGATTGCTCATCGCCGCCGCGCTTCTGGCGGTGCTCACCGGGGTGCTGTACTGGTCCGATCATCACAAGGCGGAAGACAAGCCCGTCGTGTCGGCCGATGCGCCTCCCAAGATTTTCACCCTCAAAGACGCCGACATCTCGAAAATCGCGGTCAAGAAAAAAGGCGTGGAGGAAGTGGCGCTGGCGAGGAACGACGCCGGCAAATGGCAGATTACTGCTCCGAAGCCTTTGAGCGCGGACCAGGACTCGGTTTCAAGCATGGTCTCCACGCTGTCCACGCTCGGCTCCGACCGGTTGGTGGCGGACAAGGCCGACGATTTGAAGCAGTACGGACTGGCGTCGCCGTCGCTGGAAGCCGAAATCACCCTGAAGGACAACAAATCGCAAAAGCTGTTGATCGGAGACGATACGCCAACGAGCAGCGGAGCGTTTGCTATGGTCGCGGGCGATCCGCGAATATTTACAGTGGCGAGCTACGCCAAGACCAGCATCGACAAGAATCCGAACGATCTTCGAGACAAACGGCTGCTGACCGCTGATTTCGACAAAATCAGTCAAGTCGAGTTGAGCGCCAAGAAGCAAGACATCGAGTTTGGCCGCAACAAAGAGGCCTGGCAGATCGTCAAGCCCAAGCCGCTGCGCGCGGACAATTCGCAGGTCGAAGACTTGGTGCGCCAACTGAAGGACGCGAAGATGGAGACCCTTGGTTTGGGCGTGGACGAGAAGAAGACTGCATCGGCTTTTGCTTCCGGCTCGCCGTTTGCGACCGTAAAAGTCACCGATGCTTCGGGCACGCAGGAATTGCAGGTGCGCCAGTCCAAGGATAAGAACGACTATTACGCGAAATCGAGCGCGGTGGCCGGCGTCTACAAAGTTTCCAGCGCCCTGGGCAAGCAGCTCGACAAGGGCCTGGAAGATTTCCGCAACAAGAAGCTCTTCGATTTCGGATACGACGAGCCAAGCAAGTTGGAAATGCACGACGGACCTAAAGCATATTTTCTGACCAAGGGCGGGCAGGACTGGTGGTCTGACGGAAAGAAGATGGACGCAATTGGCGTCCAGGTATTCGTGGATAAGGTCCGCGAACTCTCGGCCAGCAAGTTCGCCGAATCCGGGTTTTCCACGCCGATCGTGGATTTGACCGTGACGTCGAACGATGGCAAGCGCGCTGAGAAAGTGCTGATCTCGAAGGCCGGCGACCTGTATTTGGCGAAGCGCGAGAATGAGCCGGCGCTGTACGAACTGCCCGGCACGGCGGTCAGCGATTTGCAGAAATCGGCCGCTGACGTCAAACCCGCCGAAGAGCCGAAGCCCGCGCCCGCTACGAAGAAGTAAGCGCTGCAGCTCTAAGTCCGCATCGCCAGGAAATATTTGCGCGTGGTGTAGGATGGTCTTTCGCCGTTTACGCGCAACCTCCGAGAGGACCGCTCTTACCCCCGATGATCGTGCGAGGCTACTTCCGGATACTCAGCTTTTTTGACATTGCCGAAGCCATCGATTTGGAGCGCCTGCGCGCTCTGCTCGGGCCGGAGGCTGCTCCGCGTGCGCCGAGTTTCGGCCATATGACGCCGGAGTACGCGCAGGCTCAGAATGCCCCCATTCTCGAAGCGACCGGCCCGCTGACGCTGGCAACCGGCGAAAAACTCGAAGGGAAGATCAAGTATTACTGGTTCGGGGTCGCTTGCGTCGAGCTAGCTACGGCGTTTGAGGGCGAATTTGATTCTCTGAGTCCGCAATCCTATCGCTGGATGAACGCGCCGGAAGTCGAAAAAGCGGCGGAAGAATTGCTGCGGAGCCAGGTGGAACGCTTTCGCCCCGCGCTCATCAAACCCTCGCCAAAATGGCTGGACGAAGACTATCTGGTCATCGATGTGCAGTCGGCGCTGCATGAAGATGGGCGTTCCGCGACCGCCGCCGAGATGCTGCAGTCTTACGGCGATCAAATCACCCGGCTGGTTCGCGGCGAACTCGTTTCGCTTTCCGCCTCCGAGCGCGATGAGGTGGTGCGCTCGGCGCTGTCCTACTATCCCAGCGATCTGGTCGTGGTAGGCTGGGCGGCGGCGCTGGTGTACGACAAGCCCGACGCCACTCCGGCGGTGATCGATCTGCTGGAATACGCGAATACGCAATTGCTGGAGTTTCGCTACTACGACGAGTTGCTTACGAACCTGCTCTCCAATGTGTACAGCTCGCTGGAGGGGCACGAGAGTTTTCTGTCGCGCTTGCGGGTGCCGCGGCGCGCCGGGCGCCTCAACGGAATCCGCCTGGACATCATGGACTTGGCGGAGCGGACCGAATACGCCGTGAAATTCATCAGCGACACGTACTACGCTCGCGTGTACCGCGTTAGTTCGGCGAGAATCGGAGTGAACGACTACAAGACGCTGGTCGGCGAGAAGCTGAAGACGGCGGGAGAGCTGTACGAATTCATGGTGGCGCAGTTCAACGAGCGGCGTATGTTCGCTTTAGAAGTGGTGGTCGCCGTGCTGGTCCTGCTGGATGTGATTCTGCTGCTGCGCGGCGGCAAGTGAGGGTGCGGGTCGTATGATCGTCGAGGTGATGGGCGTAACCGGTTCCGGCAAGACCACGGTGGGCAGCTTGCTCGCCAAGAAGCTTGGCTGGGAGTTTGCCGACGCCGATGATTTCCACTCCGCAGCGAACAAGGAAAAAATCAAGCAAGGGATTCCACTCACCGATGCGGACCGGATGCCTTGGCTGGCGGCCCTGCACGAGCAGATCGCGCTGTGGATCACTGCGAAGCGAAACGCCGTGCTGGCGTGCTCCGCTCTAAAGGAAAGCTATCGCGAAGAGCTGTGGACCGGTCCGGAGGCAAAAATCGTGTTTCTCAAGGGCAGTTACAACTTCATTTACCAGCGACTGGTGGCCCGCAAGGGGCACTTTGCCGACGAGCACATTCTGAGCAGCCAATTTGCGGCTCTCGAGGAGCCTGCGGATGCGATCACGGTAGACATCACCGCGCCGCCCGAGGAAATCGTGGATGTGATTTGCGAGCGGCTGGGTGCTGCGTAGCGGTTCGCTCTCAACCGTTTACAATTTTCGTGACGCAGGCACCACCCTTTGGAGTGCGGCGCCCAGGCGCCGCTTTCTGCGGTCGCCCCACCGGGACCCAAACAAACGAGTATGCCGCGAAGTCTATCCCCCGGGCTCTTCGTGCTTGGAGCCCGGCGAAGTGGGGCTTGGCGCAACCGGCAATGCTTCCGGCTTCGGTGGAGCTACCTGGCCGTAACGGGCGGCTAGCCAGGCGCGGACTTCCGCCGGGTAGTAGTTGAACGGGCCCATGCCGCCGCGATACACGACGTGGCCGGACTCGTCGATGATGTACAGGCGCTCGGGCCAGGCGGAGTAGGCGTCGTTGGCCGCGTTGGTCATATCGTCGATGCCAAACGGCACCGGATAGCTGTAGCGCTTGATGAAATCGTTGGCGATGGCGACACGCTGCTCGAGATTCTTCGGCTGGGCGTAGCAGACGTCGTCCTTCACGTTGGACTTCATTTGCCACTCATCGGTGGGGTGCGCTTCGCGAACGTAGATGGTCAGGAAGTCGGCGTGATCTTTGTAGTCGTTGTAGATTTTGGCTACGTCGCCGACCTGGCGACGGAAGGGCGGTCAGGTGAAACTGCCGAAGATCAGCACCAGGGGATGCTTCCCGGCACGCTCGCGGATGTGGAAGCGATTGGAGCCGTCCAGGGCGACCAGGCGGGCGTCGGGGGCGTCATCACCGACTTTCAGCGTACCGCGATGCATGTGCGGCAGGGCGTAACGCACCATGCCGTAGGCGTCCTTGGGGCTGCCAGCCATGTAGGACAAGCCGGCAAAGGCCGCGAGCAGCAGCACGCCCAACACTCCAACGAGCCATCGCCATGCTTTTTTCATTCCGGACCTCTCGGGAAAGCTGGCTAGGCAAACTAACACGCGACGAGACAGCCCCGGAATAGTATGTATGTACTAGCGGCCTTCCTTGGGGCGGAGCTTGTCGAGGTGCTGTTGGTAGCGGGCCAGGGAGCGCTCGATGACCGTTAGCGCGGCATAGGCCGGTCGGATGTCTTCGACTTCGACCTTCTTGCCTTCGAGCTGCTTGTAGTCGGAGAAGAAGCGCTTGAGGACCAGCAAACGGTGCGGAGGGAGGTCGCGGGCCTCGACGTAATCGCTGAATTCAGGGTCGTTGGTGGCTACGGCGATGACTTTGTCGTCGCTGGCGCCGGAGTCGATCATGGTCATTAGGCCGATGGCGCGGGCTTTGATCAGCGCCAGCGGCTGGACGGCTTCCTGGCAGAGGACCAGGACGTCCAGGGGGTCGTTATCCTCGGCGTAGGTTTGCGGGATGAAGCCGTAGTTGGCCGGGTAGAAGACCGCGGAATGGATGATGCGGTCGACCTTGAGCAAGCCGGTGGGCTTGTCTAGCTCATACTTGACGTTGGAGCCCAGCGGGATTTCGATCACTGCTTGGAAGTCGCGGGGAAGGTCGTTTCCGGGTGAGACGTCGTGCCAAGCGTGCATGTGGCGATCCTCGCAGTCACAGGGACCCTAGCATTATCGCGTGAGTGCAGTGCTGACGCAAAGCTCTGTAGACGCCGGGCAGGAAGAACCGACCAGGATCGTTGTGGAGTGCGGCGCTTAGGCGCTGCTTTCTACGGTCGCCCCGAGCGCACCACTCACCCGAACATAGCCACCAACCACCTGAATAAATAGCCTGCCTTAGGCGCGGGCTTTGCCGATCATTTCTTCCCAGATGCCTTTGCTTTTTAGGATTAGCTCGACTAGCTCACGAGCGGCGCCTCTACCGCCGACGGCTTTGGTTACGTAGTGGGCGGCGCGCTTTACTTCTGGGGTGGCGTCGCCTACGGCAACCGCCAGGCCTACGCGGCGCATGACCGTCAGGTCCGGGAGGTCGTCGCCCAGGTAGGCTACTTCCGATTCCTGCGCGCCGCTTTTTTTCAGGATTTCTTCATAGGCGGCGATCTTGTGCGGTTGCTTTTCGTAGACGAACTCGATGCCTAGTTCGCGGGCGCGGCGACGGAGGGCGGGGCTTTCGCGGCCGGTGATTACGCCGGTACGCAGACCTGCGGTGCGGGCCAGCGTGAGTCCCTGGCCGTCGTGGGCGTCGAACGTTTTTATTTCCAGGGCGCTGCCGTCGGGCTGCGAGAGCAGGGTGACTGCGCCGGTGGTGATGGTGCCGTCGACGTCCATGAGCATGACTTTAATTTGTTTGGCGCGCTTGGCTACGCTTGCGGGGACTTTGCTTCCGGTCTTCGCCACGTGGGTCTCCTATTTGGCTCGCAAATTCTTGGGGCCTTTTTGCGCCGCGCACAAGACAAAAGAGCCTGCAACACCGGCGTTGGTTGCCGAGAAGGGCGCAGCAATGCCGCGCCCCTACAACAGACGGACTTACGATCGATCGACGCCGGCTGCTACATAAGCTCCAGGGTCCAGAGGTCGTGCAGGTGCACTACGCCTAGGATGCCTTGCGCTTCATCGACCACTGCAAGCGAGGTGATCTTGCGCTTCTCCATCACGTTCAGGGCTTCGCTGGCCAGCACGTGCGGGCCGATGGTTTGCGGGTTACGGGTCATGCAGGCGCCCGCGGTCATCTCCAGGGTCGCGCCGCGATGCTTCTCCATCAGGCGGCGGAGATCGCCATCCGTGATGATTCCGGCAAGGCGTCCGTCCGGTTGAACGACCGTGGTCATGCCGAGGCCCTTCTTGCTCATTTCGTGGAAGGCGTCGGGCATCGGCGTTTCCGGCGAGACGCGGGGCATGGCATCGCCGGCGTGCATCAGGTGCTCCACGCGCAGGAGTTTTTTACCTAGGCGCCCGGCGGGATGCAGGGCGGCGAAGTCGTCCTGGCGGAAGTCGCGGCGTTCGAGCAGCGAGACGGCCAGGGCGTCGCCGATCGCCATTGCCACCGTTGTGCTGGCGGTGGGCGCGAGGTTCAGGGAGCAGGCTTCTTCGCGCACGCTGGCGTCTAGAACCACGGCGCTGGCTCCGGCCAGGGTGGAGTTGACGTTGCCGGTGAGCGTGACGAGGGGAATCTCCAGGCGCTTCAGAGCTTCAAGAAGGCGAACGATTTCTTCGGTCTCGCCGCCGTAAGAGACCGCGAGCATGGCGTCGCCGCGGGCGAGCATGCCGAGGTCGCCATGCAAGGCTTCCGCAGGGTGCAAGAAGAACGAAGGGGTGCCAGTGCTGGAAAGCGTTGCCGAGATTTTGCGGGCGATGAGCCCGGATTTTCCCATCCCGGTGACGACGACGCGGCCCTTGCAGGCGAAGAGCAAGTCCACCGCGCGTTCAAAGCCGGCGTCGAGGCGCGTCAGCACGTCTTGGATGGCTTGGGCTTCGATTTGAAGGACTCGGCGTGCGGTGTTGAGGCTCATGAGGAGATAACTCGTGACTGGTGGCTGGTGACTGGAGACGACGCCGCGCCGCGGCTAGGGGCCTTGAAGTCGGCTTGGCCGCCGAAATGGGGCGCAGCATTCCTTCGCGTAAGCTCGGGATAAAGCTGCGCCCCTAGGGAGGAGAGGACGGCGCAACTTGTTGTAAAGACTGGGGTCATGGGGTGCTCCAGGGGCGGACGAGGGCAGAAAGTTGCTTGAGCCGCTCAAGCATATTGGCGAGTTGCGGGAGGGGCAGGGCGTTGGCGCCATCGGAAAGGGCTGCGGCGGGATTGTCGTGGGTTTCGAGGAAAATGCCATCGACACCGGCCGCCACGCCTGCGCGCGCCAGCGGTTCAATGAACTCCGGTTGCCCGCCGCTGGCGTGGCCTTGCCCGCCGGGGAGCTGCACGGAGTGCGTCACGTCAAAAACCACCGGATACCCCAGTCTTTGCAGGATAGGGAAGGAGCGCATGTCGACGACGAGATTCTGGTAGCCAAAAGAGGCGCCGCGCTCCGTGAGGACGAGGTTTTTGTTGCCGGCGCTCACGATTTTCTCGACAACATTGCTCATGTCCCAGGGCGAGAGAAATTGCGCCTTTTTCACGTTGACGACGCGTCCGGTCTTGGCGGCGGCGAGCAGCAAATCGGTTTGGCGCGAAAGGAACGCCGGGATTTGCAGGATGTCACAGACTTGCGCGGCAGGCTCGGCCTGCGCGGCGTCATGAATGTCCGTGAGGATCGGCAGCTTCAGATCTTCTTTGATTGTGCCGAGAATCCGCAGCCCTTCTTTCAGGCCGGGGCCCCGAAAGGCATTCACGGAAGAGCGATTGGCCTTGTCGTAGGAGGCTTTAAAGATGTAGGGAACACCGGCGTCTGCGGCGATTCGCGCCACTTGCTCGGCCATTTTTCGGGCGTGGGCTTCGCTCTCGATGACGCAGGGGCCAGCGATCAAGAAAAGGGGATTGGCGCCGCCGAGGCGCAGAGAACCGACTGGAATCTCACGAGTTGCGCTCATTTCGAAACACTGAAGATAGCACAGACGCGAACGCCCTGGCGGGCTCCCGTTTCGCCGAATGGTCATCAGCACGAACGGCACACGGGGAAAAATGTCTTGCCGATGCGATTGCCGAGCGCACCTAGACTGGTACTTTACGGGTTGCGAAAAAGACCGGGAAGAGCTTTCTTCAGCGGCTAAAAGCCCCGGCCTCCTAAGAAAAGGCCAAGTCATGAGGAAGTACTCATACCTGTTGTGGGCCGGGATGATCTGCGCAATGGGCGGAATCCACTACTATCCGCCGCTGGATGGCGAGCGATTGATCGGATGGAGCGTTGGCCTTTTCTTCCTGCCGATCGTGCTGAACCTCGTCGCTCTTGTGTGGAAGCGGCTGGCTGCGGACCTCGGCTGGTTGCGAACGGCATACCTCTGTTGTGGCGGCGCACTCCTGCTGCTCGGGAGCTACGTCATCGCGAATGGGGCGCTAGATAAGGCGCCGGTCAAAACAGAGAGTAGCGTGGTGACTCTCAAGAATATTGTAGCTGGAAGGCATTCCAAAGCTTACACACTACGGGTTCCTTCGTGGCGATCCGATAGAGACGAAGAAGAATTGCGGGTTAACCACCAGACATACAACAAACTGAAGGTAGGACAAGAGATTCTAGTAGAAGTACACCCGGGTTTTTTGGGAATGCCTTGGTATGGGCAAGTAACGCCAGGCGAACAAGCTAAGCGGTGAGGTGCGGCGCGGCTGCAACCGCTTGCGCTCGATGCGAATCAGCGGCCGGGCGCGACTTTTTTTTCCTGTGTTCGAGCGCGGCGCCGATGAAGGCAGCGAAAAGAGGGTGCGGCTCGAGCGGCTTGGACTTGAATTCCGGATGGAATTGGCAGCCCAGGAACCAAGGGTGTTCGGGGGCTTCGATAATCTCGACGTAATTTTCGTCGGGAGTGCGGCCGGTGATGCGCAAGCCGGCGCTGGTAAGGGTTTTTTCGTAATCGCGATTGAATTCGTAGCGATGGCGGTGGCGCTCGCTGATTTCCAGCTTGCCATAGGCGCGCTGGGCAAAGGAGCCGGGTTCCAGCTTGCAGGGCCAAGCGCCGAGGCGCATGGTGCCGCCCATCTCGTCGACACCCAGGAGCTCGCGCAGCTTGTAAATGACGCGATGCGGGGTTTGGGGATCGAACTCGGTGCTGTCGGCTTGCTTGAGATCGGCGACATCGCGGGCGTATTCGATGGTGGCGCACTGCATGCCCAGGCAGATGCCGAAGAACGGGACCTTATGTTCGCGGGCGTAGCGAATGGTGTGGACCATCCCGGCGATACCGCGTTTCCCGAATCCGCCGGGAACTAAAATGCCGTCGAACTGCCGCAAACGGGCGGCGGCGGTTTCGAGGGAATCGATTTCTTCGGCTTCGATCCATTCCAGAACCGTTTTGTGATTGTGCGCCAGGCCGCCATGCAGCAAGGCTTCGCGGAGGCTTTTGTAGGCGTCCTCGAGCTGCACGTATTTGCCAACGATGGCGATGCGTGCTTCGCCCGCCGGGTGGTGCAGGCGGTGAATCAGGTCGATCCAGGACTTCAAATCTTGTGGGTGGTGCTCCAGCTTCAGCAGCCGCAAAATTTGCGCATCCAGGCCTTCGCGGGCCAGTTCTACCGGAACGGCGTAGATGGTGTCCACGTCTTCCATGGAAATAACGCAGGCTTCCGCGACGTTGCAAAACAGCGCGATTTTCTTTTTCAGCTCACCGGGAATGTGGCGATCGCTGCGGCACAGGAGAATGTCGGGCTGAATTCCGATGCCGAGCATTTCTTTGACGCTGTGCTGCGTCGGCTTGGTTTTCAGTTCGCCGGCGGCGGCGATGAACGGCACCAGCGTGACGTGCACGAACAGTGTGTTTTCGTTTCCCAGCTCCAGGCGCATCTGGCGAATGGCTTCGAGGAAAGGCAAAGACTCGATGTCGCCCACCGTGCCGCCGATTTCGACGATGACCACGTCCACGCCTTCGGAAACTTTCTTGATGGTGGCCTTGATTTCGTCGGTGACGTGCGGGATCACCTGGACGGTCTTGCCCAGGTAGTCGCCGCGGCGCTCCTTGCCGAGAATCGTTTCGTAAATGCGGCCGGTGGTCCAGTTGTTGTCGCGGGAAAGCTTGGCGTGGGTGAAGCGCTCGTAGTGGCCGAGATCGAGGTCGGTCTCCGCGCCGTCTTCGGTGACGAAGACTTCGCCGTGCTGGAACGGGCTCATGGTGCCGGGATCGACGTTAAGGTAGGGATCGCATTTCTGCAGGGTGACTTTGAATCCGCGACTTTCGAGGAGACAACCGATCGAGGAGGCAGCTACGCCTTTTCCCAGTGAGGAAACAACTCCGCCAGTGACAAAGATATATTTTGGCGCCATCCGTGCAGTCGGGGTCTGGCCTGCTTCGTTCCAGCCCACCGAGCTTGTCTACCCTCCACAGGAGTGACGTACGAGCAATTATGGTCGGAACCCGGGGAAGTGTCAAATTGAAGTTCCTGATACTTCGGAGGCGAAAAACCTTCTGCATTCTGTTTTCTGACGCCCTCTGCCGGCTGCCCTTCCGGACAGGGAAACTTTTTGGTGCGATTGGTGTTCCTAGATCTGTGATGGAGTTCGGTCGCAGCGTTCGGCATGTAAATAGTTTGTAATTGCACACATGCGGGTAGGGCTGGGGGAACCTATCGAGGGTGTTTTGGTCATCTAATAATGGAAACAATCGCGCAAGGGGCAGGGTGGGGGCCGGTCCGCGCGTATCCCAAGGCCCTATTCTTGGGCCTTACAACGTGGGGAAGGCAAATGAAACGACTGAATCGAATCGGGATTGGCGGTGCGTGGCTCGCCGGTGCACTTCTGTTATCGGTCAGCGCCAGCGCGCAGCAGGCCAGAACGCAAACCGTTACGCAAAGAAATCAAGGCTATGAGGTAAGCCGTGAAAGCGTCCTGCAGGGCACGGTGGTTACGTATACGGCTGCGTCCACGACGCCTCCGCTGGGTGCGCACGTTACCGTGCAGACGTCTTCGGGATTGGTGGACGTGCACTTGGGCAACGCTCAACTCTTGGCGGCGAATCACTTCTCGCTGGCGAGCGGAGACAGTGTTCGGATTACCGGCGAGAACGTTGCGTATGGAACAAGCAATCGGTTCCTAGCCCGCATCATCCAAAAAGGCAATCAAGCACTGGCGGTCCGAAGCGTTCGCGGCTTTCCGTTGGCACCCAGCGGCAAGCTCGGGCCCCGCACCGAAGGAGGTGCGCTGTGAAACGCCTTCTTCTTTCCCTCGCGATCGGCACGGCTCTGCTGGTTACTGCTTGCGGTGGCGGTAGCGGCACCATCACGCCGCCACCGGTGGCCGTGGGCTTCACTAACGCTAGCCTGACCGGGCAGTATGCATTCGAGATGAGCGGCACCGACTTGAACGGCCGGTTCATTGCCCGCGTTGGGACCTTTACGGCCAGCGGCAGCGGGACAATTACCGCGGCTATTGAAGACGTGAATGATGCTGGAACAGCGAGCTTCGTCCAGTTCACGGGCGGGACCTACAGTATCGGAACAGATGGCCGGGGCACCTTGACGTTGACGGGCGGGGGTACTTTGGGCGGAGGGCTGGGCTTGAACATAGCCTTGAGCTCCACTAAGACCGGGTTGGCGGTACAAACGGATGGCAATGCCACCTCCAGCGGTTCCTTCGATCTGCAGACGGCGAGTGCCTTCTCACTTCCAAGCATTACTGGTACTTACGCTTTTGACTTGGCGGGCATCGATGGAGTCGGCGCTCCGCTTTCGCTGGTGGGAGAGTTCAGCATGAACGGAGCGGGAGGCTTAACGGGTGGCCTGGTCGACACGAACGACGGCAGTGCCGCCGCGCCGGTGGGACCCACGGCGCTCTCAGTCTCTACCTTCCAGATGGATGCAACCTTTGGAGCCTCGAATGGCCGCGGTTTGGCGACTATCAATGGCCAGACGTTGGCTTTCTACATCGTCGATGGCACCCGGCTGAGGATGATTGAGGGGAATGATACGACGCTGGCGGCCACCGTTGGCGACGCCTTCCAGCAAAGCGGCACGATTCCGACGCAGGCGAGCGGGCTGAGCGGCAATTTCGCATTTATTATCAGCGCCGCTGCGGTCACTGGAAACTTTGGCGCCATTGCCCGGGTGGGCAGCGCGGCGTTCAACGCTGGAGCGCTGTCCAGCGTGTCTTTGGACGACAACAACTCCGGACACTACAGCAAGCTGATCGGAGATGCGGGCGCTTACACCATCGACGCCGCGGGCTCGGGACGAGGAACACTGACGTTCACGGACTCCAGCTTGGGCACCTTTTCCTACGTCTTCTATCTGTTTTCGCCCACGCAAGCCGTAGTTTTGGAGACCAGCAACGCGGTCGTTGGCGCGGGAAGCATGTCGGCGCAGCCTTCCTCGATAGCAACCGCTTCGTTGGCCAGCAACTACGCGTTTAACTGGAGCGGCGTAACGATCCCGTCCTCGGGCAATATCGGTTTCGAGGAAGATTTTGTGGGGGAGTATGCGCTGTCCAGCACCGGCGCGATCAGCGGCACGGTGGACTTCACGGAACTGGGTTCCACTTCGACCCCTGTGTTCACGGGCGTGGCCTTGACCGGCACATTCAATGCCGGGAGCACCGGACGCAACACCTACCAGGCGATGGTCAGTCCGGGCAATGGTGCGCCGTCGGTCACCATCAACTTCGCGGCGTACGTGGTCAACGGCAACACGGTTTACCTGGTGACCACCGATTCGACTCGGGTGACCGCAGGGACAGCGACGGTGCAAACGCCATAAGCGACCGTTGCGTCACAATTTGCTTCAACCGAACCGCTCGGCCACGCAGCTTGGCCGGGCGGTTTCATTTTTGTAGGAGTTTTTCTACCCGGGCTACGTCTTCCGGCACGTCCACGCTTACGGCGTCGTGCTGCACCTCGGCGACTCGGATTTTCCAGCCGTTTTCCAGCCAGCGCAGCTGTTCAAGTTGCTCGATCTTCTCGAGTTCCCCCTGTGGGAGGGTGGGATATTCCAGGAGGGCATCGCGTTGGAAAACGTACAGGCCCAGATGCTTCAGGTGACGCACTTGGATCTTGCTGGCGGTGTCGCGTACCCAGGGGACCGGGGCGCGGGAGAAATACAGAGCGTTGTCGTCGAAGTCGAGCACCACCTTGACGGCGTTGGGGTCCATGATGTCCCCAGGGGTGCGAATGGGAGTCGCCACCGTCGAGACCGCGGCTTCCGGCTCTTCGAGTAGCGCCCGCACCGCCGTTTCGATCGCCACGGGATCGAGGAGCGGCTCATCGCCCTGGACATTAACGAAGATCTCGCCTTCCACGTGGGCGGCGACTTCGGCGACGCGTTCCGTGCCGGTGCGATGATCGGGGCGGGTCATGCGGGCCTCGCCGCCAAAGGCTTCCACGGCCTTAACGATGCGTTCATCGTCGGTGGCGACAATCACGCGGTCGACGTTCTGTGCCGACTTGGCACGATCGTAGACGCGGCGGATCATGGGCTGCCCGGCGAGGGCGACCAGCGGCTTACCCGGCAAGCGCGTCGATCCATAACGGGCCGGTATTACCACGACGACTTTCCCAGGACTCATGCATCTACCTCGTGAGAGCTTCTACAATATTTCCCGGATGCTACCATACGCTTGCGGCGAGCACCGGAGGGGTATTGACAAAAGTTTGACAAAATCGCCGCTCGGGACATGCGATTGCTCTTGTCTTCACCGACATGAGTGGTAGAATCCCTGTAGTCCTGAACCGCGCGGCTGTTCCGGGCGAGCCCCGGGCCCTCAGGAGAGAGCCGTGAAGCGCGAGGTGCCTCAGATTCGCGTTATAACCTGGTTACTCGTTACGGTCTTGCTCACCTGTGTTTTCCTGTGTCCTGGCTGGATCCCTGCCGCTGCGCAAACGCCTTCCGCTCCCGAGGAAACCAAGCCGCCCGACGATACCAAGCCGAAGGATGATGCCAAGGCCGATAACGCCAAGCCTCCGGACGACGTCAAAAAGAATACGCCGGGTACTTCGATCAAGCCGCGCTTGGGTTTGCATCTGGATGTCGACCTGGCGCTGGTCAATGTCACCGTCACCGATCCTTACAACCGCTTGGTGACCGGCCTGGACCCGGATAATTTCCGCGTGTTTGAAGACAACATCGAGCAGGAAGTGGTGACGTTTTCATCCGAAGACGTGCCCATCTCGATCGGCGTGATTTTCGATTTCAGCGGCAGCATGGCCAACAAGATCGGCAAGGCGCGCGAGGCCGCGGTGCAGTTTTTCAAGACCGCCAATCCGCAGGACGAATTTTTCCTGGTGAGCTTCAACGAACGCGCGGAGCTGACCAGCGCATTCACCAACAGCGTGGAAGACCTGCAGAGCCGCATGATGCTGACCGCACCCAAAGGCCGGACGGCTCTGCTCGATGCCATCTATCTGGGTCTGAGCCAGATGAGGGGTGCACACAACGGCAAGCGCGCCTTGCTCATCCTATCCGACGGAGGAGATAATCATAGCCGGTACAACGAAAGCGATATCAAGCGCCTGGTGAAGGAAGCCGATACCCAGCTTTACGCCATAGGCATTTTCGATCCGCTTGGCTATCGCAATCGCACGCCCGAAGAGCTCAATGGTCCCTCGCTGCTGAGCGAAGTGACGGAAATGACCGGGGGCCGCGTATTCGCGGTCGAAAATCTGAATGAATTGCCGGACATCGCATCAAAGATCGGCATGGAGTTGCGAAATCAATATGTCCTGGGATATCGGCCAAGCAACAAGGCACATGACGCGCGCTGGCGGAAGATCAAGATCAAGCTGCGCGCTCCCAAAGGGCTCCCTCCCCTTAACGTGTACTCGAAGACCGGCTACTACGCCCCCAGCCACTAAGCCGGCTTCCCATCTTATGTCTCGATTAGCGGCATCCACACTGCTTTTGTGCGCGCTGGCGTTCGGCGGTCTACCTGCGTCGGCGCAAATTCCTGATACCACTCCTCCGCCTCCGCCGCCCGGACAGAATCCCAACGCCAGCCCGCAAGACCCCAGGATTCGTGTCGATGTAAACCTGGTGGTGTTGCACACCACCGTTCTGGACGATCGCGGGCGTTTTGCGGATGGGCTCAAACAAGACAACTTCCGCGTGCTGGAAGACAAAGCCGAGCAAAAGCTCTCGGTCTTTAAGCGCGAGGACGTCCCGGTGAGCATGGGACTGGTGATCGACAACAGCGGGAGCATGCGCGACAAGCGGCCCCGCGTGAACGCCGCGGCGCTCACCCTGGTGGAGGCCAGCAATCCCCAGGATGAGGCCTTCGTGGTCAATTTCAACGATGATTTCTACCTGGACCTGGACAAGGATTTCAGCAGCAGCATTCCGGAATTGAAGGAAGCGCTGGAACGCATCGACTCGCGCGGCAGCACGGCGCTCTACGACGCCGTGATCGGCTCTTTGGACCACGTAAAGAAAGGCGCCAAAGATAAAAAGGTGCTGCTGGTGGTTACCGACGGAGAAGATAACACCAGCCACAATTCGCTGGAGAAAACCGTCAGGGAAATTCAGAAGACCGACACGGTCATCTACACCATTGGGCTGCTCAGCGAAGAGAGCAAGAAAAACGCCAAGCGCGCCAGAAGGGCTTTGGAAGATATCGCCAAAGCTTCGGGCGGGCTGGCCTTCTTCCCTGAAAACGTCGATGACGTGCGCAGCATTTGCGAGCAGGTCGCGCACGACATTCGCAACCAATACACGCTGGCGTACTATCCGACCAACACCAAGCGCGACGGAACATTTCGTACCGTGCAGGTGGATGTGATACCGCCCCGCGGCCGCGGCAAGCTCACCGCCCGAACCCGCAACGGCTACTACGCCCCGAACAGCCCCGGGGGCGCCGCCACCGGCAACTGACCCGTCGATTCGGATTCGACATTGTTTGTTTGCGGCAGGCTGCTGTAGCCGCGGTCTTCAGGCCGCGGGGTTTAGATGAAGATGTGCCGCACTTCTGGCGACGGGCGCGTTTCTGCCGCGAGACGGATCAACCGAGCACAACCCAAATCGTATTCCCATGCGCTGAATCTAAACCCCGCCCTCTTAAGAGGGCGGCTACAGCAACGCGCCAGTTGTTGGTTATCGCGCGGATTGTGCCGACGGCTTGTCGATTTCCTTCAAAAAACTTTTTCCGTGCGGAATTGCGCCGCCAAAATTTTCGGCGATGGTCTGGCCCATGTCTGCAAGCGTGTCGCGAATGCCTAGATTGACGCCCGCGCCGCTCTCGGTGGAATACGCCAGGATCGGTACATACTCGCGCGAATGATCGGTGGTCGCCCAGCGCGGATCGGGGTCGCAACCGTGGTCGGCGGTGATGATCAGCAAATCGGAGCGGCTCAATAGCTGCAAAAACGGCTGAAGCAGGCGGTCGAACTCCTCGAGAGACTTCGCGAAGCCCTCGACGTCTTTGCGATGGCCATAGAGCATGTCGAAATCCACGAGGTTGCAGAAGATCAGTCCGGTCTTTCGTTCGCGAAGGGCGGTCGTCAGCTTTTCCATGCCATCGATATTGTTCTTGGTTGCTACGTAGTCTTGTACTCCGCGGCCATTGTAGATGTCATGAATCTTTCCGATGCCAAATACTGGCACGGCCCGGTCAGCGAGAACGTCCATGAGCATCGGCTTCGGCGGATCGACGGCGTAGTCATGGCGGCGCGAAGTGCGAGTGAAATTACCGACCGGGCCGGCAAACGGCCGTGCGATCACGCGGCCTACACGGTGCGGTCCATCGAGCAGCTTGCGCGCGATTTCGGACATGCGGTACAACTCGGCGATCGGAATTACATCTTCGTGCGTAGCGATTTGAAAGACGCTGTCGCCCGACGTGTAGACGATGGGCTTGCCGGTGCGCACGTGCTCTTCGCCCAGTTCCTTGATGATTTCCGTGCCGGAGGCGGGTTTGTTGCCGATCGTTGCTCGCCCAATCTGACGCTCGAACTCCTCGATCACTTCTCGCGGAAACCCGTGCGGATAAACAGGAAACGCTTGATCGAGCCAAACGCCGGCCATTTCCCAATGGCCCGTGGTGGTATCTTTCCCCGGCGAATGCGTTACGCCTTTTCCATAGGCTCCCAGGGGCGGGGTCGCGGCTTCGAGATGCTGGAGCGGCGCGATGTTTGCCAGCCCCAATCGCACCAGGTTCGGCACTCTCAGCGCGCGAGACTCGGCGATGTGGCCCAGCGTGGTGCGGCCAACGTCTCCGTAGTCCGCCGCGTCGGGTAGCGCGCCAATGCCAACGCTATCCAGAACCACCCAAATGACTCGATCGAACCCTGGCATCGCCGCACTCCTGACGTCTTCAGCGGAACTCTAGCACAGCCGTTGGATTCGCGTCGTTGCCCGCTTTGCGCGATGGCGGTATGCTTACCGCCGATGCGGCCTCCCCGTGGGCGCTGAGGAAACATTTTCCTTCGAGGATGCGTACTTAACAAGTAAGAGGTACCAGATGCCCCAGAACGAAAGGCCCCGGCTCGCCGTTCCGATCGTGCTGATCGTGGTAGGTGCGCTGTTCTTGTACGCCAACTATCGCCCGGCCTTCGATCCCTGGCCGGTTCTCAGGGCTTACTGGCCGCTGATCCTCATTTTCATCGGTCTCGGCAAGATGTGGGATGCCGCGCAGCGCCGACAGAATCCCGATGCGCCGCGTGGATCTTCCGTGGGCCTGACGGTGGGGATGCTGGCCTTCGTGTTCGTCTTGATTGCGCTGATGTGGCACGGGCGCGCGTTTTCGCGGGACCACCGCTATGCGTCATCGCTGCATCATGAAAGCCGAAGCGTGGAGCGCCAGGGCGCGCAATCCGTAAACGCATCGCTGCAAGCGGGCGCCGGCGAATTGACGATCGGCGGTGGCTCCAGCCATCTTCTGGACGCCGATTTCAACTATAGCGAGTCCTACGGGAATCCCCGCGTCGACTACAACGTGACCAACGGCGTCGGTGATCTTAGCGTCTCGCAAGACGGCGACAGCACCCATTTTGTGGGCGTTTCGCACAACGAGTGGAACCTCCATTTCAGTAATGACGTGCCCCTGGAATTGAAGGTTTCCATGGGCGCCGGACAAGGCCAGTTGCACCTGCGAGACGTGCCGGTAACGCGCCTCGACTTGGAAATGGGAGCTGGGCAATTCGAAGTGGACCTCACCGGGGATCGCAAGAAAGACTTGGACGCCGACATCGAGGGCGGCGTTGGGCAAGCCACCATCCGCCTGCCGAAAAATGTCGGGGTAATCGCGCATGCCTCCGGCGGCATCGGCGCCGTCAGTTCCCACGGCCTCAAACACGATGGCGACGAATACACCAACGACGCCTATGGCAAAACGCCCGCAACGATTCACCTGAAGGTGCAAGGTGGCGTCGGCGAAGTCAGCCTCATCCAAGAACCCTAGAGGCCGCCACTGCGGCGCGAAAGCGGTATCGGGTAGTGACTCAGGTTGATTTCGTGATGCGGTTTCCGAAGAACCCGACAAATCAGAACGGCCTTTTCCAGTTGGATGCGCCTAATCTTTATCTTGGAATGACGCGCGGTTCAGGGTTATTTTTATGTTCGAACGCCATGCTGCTCAAGCCGAGGCGGAAATGAGAAATGTAATCTTCGCAATCAACATTACCGTAGATGGCTGCTGCGACCACACCAAAACGATTGCCGATGAAGAACTGCTTGAATATTATACGCACCTCCTGCGAGATGTTGACCTGCTCGTCTTTGGGCGCAAAACCTATCAATTGATGGTTCCTTATTGGCCCGATGTCGCAAAAAGCCAGTCTGAGACAAAAGCAGAGATCGAATTTGCTCAAACATTTGACTCCATCAACAAAATTGTTTTTTCACAATCATTAGACAGCGCTGAAGGAACAAACACGAGAATTGTTCGTACGAACCTTCGGGACGAAATACTTAAATTGAAAAAGGAACAAGGCAAGAATATTTTAATCGGTGGTGTAGCTGTTCCTTCACAACTTATAGAGCTTGGTCTGGTTGATGAATATTATTTTGTCATTCAGCCGATACTTGCAGGAGAAGGGAGGCGGCTGCTGGACGGTATTAGCCTGGAGAAATTACAATTAAAACTTGTTGAGTCCAAGATCTTTAAATCAGGATGTGTTGCGCTTCATTACATGAAGCAGTGACAGAAAAAATTACCCGACACCCGCGCCGCTCTGCGTCAATAATCCTTATTTCCTATATGCACCCTTTCTGATGTCTGCTAAACGGTTGTCAGGACCTAGCCTGCCAAACGCTCGCGTCGTCGCGTAGTGCCCGGAAGGAGTAGTACATAGCTTCCTACAACGCCGTTTCCGGGCGCTAAGCGAAATGCTGTACACTCGTCGCTAGAAATGGAATTTTCTCCTTCAGTTTTACTGCTGGTCCTTTACCCTGTCGTCGGCCTTGTCGCTCCCCTGGTCTTTTTCTCGCTGTGGCCGAAAAAGCTACCACCAGCTCCGAATTTGGCCGCCGGGGACGAAGATAAAAAAGCGGCGACCGCACTCTTAGGAGCATTGGTGTGGCTTTTCGCTTACGGGAGTTTGATTTGCGGCACTCTCCTTTATCAATTGCTCTTTCCCTTAAGTTTGGACAGAGTTGGCCTACCCTCGAACTCACGAGTATGGACCACGCTGATCGGAGGATACTTAGGCGCATCTTGGGCAGGTGTTTCAATTTGGTTCCTGGCATTGGGAGCCGCAACTGGACGTATGCGGCGCGAAATCTCTGGCTTAATGGCTCCGCTGAGTCTTCAGATACCCGTTTGGCTAATCGAAGCCTTAGCGGAGGAGACGTGGCGGGCTGCAGCAATAGTGGGACTGCTGGCCGCCCACAACTCACCTCTCTTTTCCATCGCCGCAGTGGCCGTCGCTTTTGGCAGCGCGTATCTCCGACTCGGCCTTCAGCGTGCAGCAGTCGGCACTCTCGAAGGAATGTTCTTCGGGTTTCTTTTCTTATGGCAAGGGTCCTTGCTCGCTCCCTTCACAGCTCACCTAGCGGTTCATGCAGTCTATCTATGGGGAGTAGGACAATTCCAGGACCGAGAGAGCCGCAAAACATGGCAGATGCCGGGGACAAAATGTCCCGCTTGTCAGAGAAACTTGAAACTGCTTCAGGTCAGAATGAGCGACGTATTTGAGTGCCCGTCATGCCAAGCATCATTGAGCGTTTCCGACGGCTATCAAAATGTAATGCGATTCACGGCAGCGTTTAGCTTCTGTTCTTTAATTATCCTCACAATTCTCCTATTGAAAGACTGGGTGCCTAGCAGTCTTGTTTTTTGGTTGACCTATCCAGTATCGTATGGAGTGGCCACTAGCGGTATTTTCCTCTATCGAAGACTGTTCACACGGCTTTTTCCTCCGCGACTACAACCAGGGACTCCAAATATCATCACGCTCAACCTTAAAGGTCCCCACAAACCCAACACGAGCAACGGTGAAGACCAAGCCACCAAGCAATAGGTTCTGCCCGTCAACTCCCGGCAAGTCGCATAACCGGACACCGACCCACTACCCAGCATCGGCTCCGTTTGCCCCGAGCGCCCGGCGGTCGTATAATTTAAAGTTTAGGCAGTGACTGCGGACCGCACTGTCTGAGCTTCCCCTTGGCCACCAACGAACTCATCCCGGTCAACACCAACCAAGAGACCATTTCGATCCGTGGCGCCCGCGTCCACAATCTCAAGAATATCAGCGTCGAAATCCCCCACAACGCCATCACCGTGGTGACCGGGGTCAGCGGCTCGGGCAAGTCGTCCCTGGCCTTCGACACCGTGTACGCCGAAGGACAGCGCCGCTACGTTGAGTCTCTCTCTGCCTACGCCCGGCAATTCCTGGAGCGCATGGAGAAGCCGGACGTCGACGAAATTTCTGGGATCGCTCCGGCAGTGGCCATCCGCCAGAAAAACTCCACGCGAAATCCGCGTTCGACGGTGGCCACCGCCACCGAGATTTACGACTATCTGCGCCTGCTATTTGCGCGCTGCGGCCAGACATTTTGCATCCAGTGCGGGGCGCAAGTGCGCCGCGACAACCCCGACGAGATCGCCACCAAAGTCTTGTCGCTTGCCTCCGGGCGCCGCTTCTACATCTTGTATCCGCTTCGCATCGCCCAACCGCAGACCGCTGCGCCTCGCCGCGGCGCCAAGAAGAGGCTCGCGGCTCCGGCGCAAGATGCGCTGAGAAACGCCCTAAGCGACATCCAAAAGCGCGGCTTCAACCGCCTGTATCAAGATGGCCGAGTCCACGAATTCTCCTCGCCAGAGACGCTGCTCGACGTGGACTTTGCGAGTCCCGTCTACGTGCTCGTCGATCGGTTGGCCGTCGACCCGGAATCGCGCTCCCGTCTGGTCGACTCTATCGAAATCTGCTATCGCGAAGGCGGCGGCGAGGCCATTCTCGAATTCGTCCCTGACGCCGCCGGAAATCCCGTCGAGCGCCTGGTTTTCAACGAACGCTTCGAGTGCAAGAACGACGGCACGATCTACCAGGAGCCTGAGCCGCGACTGTTCTCCTTCAACAATCCCTACGGCGCGTGCCCGCGCTGCCAGGGCTTTGGCAACACCATCGATTTCGACCTAAACCTGGTGGTGCCCGATCCTAGCAAGTCACTCGACGACGGGGCCGTCGAACCCTGGACCAAGCCGCGCTACCGCGTACTGTTTCAGGAAGCGAAAAAATGGGCGCGTTCGCGAGACATTCCCACCAACGTTGCCTGGCGACACCTGACCGCCGAGCAGCGCCGGCTAGTCCTCGAAGGTGATCCCGCAAACGATTTTGCAGGGGTAAAAGGCTTTTTCAGCTACCTGGAGCGCAAGAAATACAAGCTCCACGTGCGCGTCTTTCTCAGCCGCTATCGTGGCTACGCGCTTTGTCCTGAGTGCGGCGGCGCGCGCCTGCGCCCCGAAGCTCGCGCGGTCCGCGTCGCCGGAAAATCCATCACCGAAATCTGCAAGCTCACCGTAAAGGAAGCGCGCGTCTTCTTTGCCACCCTGCAGCTCACCGACGAGCAAGCCAAGGTCGCCGACAGAATTCTCGAAGAGCTGCGCACCCGCCTGCAATTCCTGGATGAAGTCGGCCTCGACTACCTGACGCTCGAACGATTGACCTCCACGCTCTCCGGCGGCGAGTCCCAGCGTATTCAGCTGGCCACCTCGCTCGGATCGCACCTCGTCGGCGCGCTCTACGTTCTCGACGAGCCATCGATCGGTTTGCATCCGCGCGACACCCAGCGGCTCATCGACATCCTCAAATCCCTGCGTGACCTTGGCAACACCGTTCTGGTTGTCGAGCACGACCCCGACACCATCCAGGCCGCCGATCAAGTAATCGACCTGGGCCCTGGCGCTGGCGAACTCGGCGGCAAGCTCCTTTTTTCCGGCACCTACGACGCCATGCTCGCGGAGCATAAATCGCTCACCGGCAGATACCTCAGCGGAGAGCTTCGCATCCCGGTCCCCAACAGTCGCCACAAGCCGAACGGCAAATTCCTGCGCCTTGCGGGAGCCAATCTCCACAACCTGCAAAATGTCGATGTGATGATCCCGTTGGGAACTCTCACGGTGGTCACCGGGGTAAGCGGTTCCGGCAAATCCACCCTGGTTCACGACGTCCTGTATCGCGCGCTGGGCGCCAAACGCAACGGCGGCAGCGTCAAAGAGTTCTGCGACCGCTTGGACGGCGATTCCGAAATTCGCGAAGTCATCATTGTCGACCAATCTCCGATCGGCCGTACGCCGCGTTCCAATCCCGCTACCTACCTCAAGGCCTTCGACGCCATTCGCGAGGTCTTCTCGGAAACACCCGACTCCAAGCGCCGTGGCTACCCCGCCGGGCATTTTTCCTTCAACGTTCCCGGAGGGCGTTGCGAAACTTGCCAGGGCGATCGCACGGTCACCGTCGAGATGCAATTTCTCGCCGACGTCGAGCTGGTCTGTGAAGAGTGCCGCGGAACGCGCTTCAAGAGCGGTGTCCTGGAAGTCCGCTACCACAACAAGAATATCCACGAGGTGCTGCAGCTCACGGTGCGCGAGGCGCTCACGTTCTTCATCAACGTGCCGAAAGTAATTTCTAAGCTCCGAGTCCTCAATGAAATCGGCCTGGGCTATCTTCGCCTGGGGCAATCCGCCACCACCCTTTCCGGCGGAGAAGCGCAGCGCCTCAAGCTCGCCGCGCACCTTACCCGTACAGAAAATGAAGGCATTCTCTACATTCTCGACGAGCCCACCACCGGCCTGCATTTCGACGATATCGCCAAGCTCCTGGCCGCCTTCCGTAAGCTGCTGGAATCCGGCGCCTCGCTACTGGTCATCGAGCACAATCTGGACGTCATTAAGTCCGCCGATTGGCTGATCGACATGGGCCCGGAAGGCGGCGATCAGGGCGGCAAGATCATTGCCACCGGCACGCCGGAGCAGGTCGCGCGCAACACGCAGTCTCACACCGGCCGCTATCTCGCCCGCGTCTTGAACGCCAACGGCCAGGCAAAACGGCAGCCCAATGGCGCATCCAAGCCTGCAGGCCCTTCAGTTACAATCGCCAATGGAGCGAACGCATCTCTCCCCGAATCATGACGCCCCGTCGCGCGCGCTCGGCCGCAATATTTCTGGTGCGGGCGGCCATTTGTTTGGCAGCGGCACAATGCATAGCGCCCCACCTTGCCAACCAGCTCTGCGCTCGACCGCGATCCGCCTCCTCCCAAGCAGCGCAATCGAAATCCCAGAAACTAGCGAACCCGCTGAATGATCTCCTGGACGAAGCCCAGCGTAACATCGACAAGAACGATTTCGAGTCAGCCATCCCCCCATTGCAAAGATTCCTGGCCGAAAAACCGGATGTCGCTTACGGCCACTTCCAACTCGCCTACGTCTACACCGCGCTGAAACGCACCGACGAAGCCCGCGCCGAATACGAGCGCACCATCGCCCTGGATCCTAAAATGTCCGAAGCCTACCTCAACCTCGGCGTTCTCCTTCTGGACAAGCACGAATACGCCGCCGCCATCGTGCCTCTTCGCAAAGCTGTCGATTTGCTGCCCGCGCAAAGTCACCCCAGGTCGCTGTTAGCCGTTGCGCAGGACCGCTCTGGCGATCGAGCCGGCGCGGCGGAGACGCTCCAAGCCGTCTTGCGCCTGGATCCAAAAGACCTCAACGCCATCAATTACCTGGGATGGAATGCTATGAGCGCCGGCAAGCCCGCGGACGCAGAGGGGCAATTCCGCCGCGTCCTGGAAATCGATCCGCACGCGGCAGGAGCGCTCAAAGGTCTCGCGGAAAGTCTCGACGCCCAGAAAAACCCGGAGGCCGCCGACGCCTACCGCGCGTATCTTGAGCAAGCGCCGAGTGATTCCGAATCTCGAGCTCGCCTGATCCATCTTCTCGTCAACCAGGAAAAATACGACGACGCCCTTGCCGAACTGGATCGCTCCGACGCCGGCAAACCGCCCGCTCTCGAATCTCTGAAGCTCCGCGCCGACATCCAAATTGCGCAAAAGAAACTAGACGACGCTATCGCCACTCTTCGCCAAGCCCTTGTCTTGGCCCCCAATGACGCCCATCTCCTCGGCGGCTTGGGCCGCGTCGAAATGCAAAAGCGCGACTTTCCCTCGGCCGAAAGGGAACTGAAAGCTGCGCTGCAGATCGACCGCAACAACCTCGTCTATTGGAAAGATCTCAGCTCTACCTACTATCTTTCCGGCAACTGCCCGTCCGCTTTGGCCGCTCTCGACCTTATCGCTAAAGCCGAGACACCCGGCGCAGCCTCCTGGTTTGTGCGGGCCCTCTGCTACGATAAACTGCACCAGTTGCGCCCGGCGCTGGAGGCTTACCAGAAATTTCTGGATATGGACCAAGGCAAGAACCCCGATCAAGTTTGGCAGGCGCAACAACGGAGCAAGGTGCTGAAGCACATGCTGGAAGAGAAGCGATAAAGCGTATGAGGCTCTGGAGTAGACGCCTGCTTGTTGTTTTCGGTGCGGCGGCGCTTGCCTGCCTCGGACTTTTGGCCGCGGACAAAATGGGCGAACTCCAGGCGCGCTTCGATCATGAGGTGAACTCGGTCCATAAAGCCAAGCTGCTCCAGAAACTTGGCGACGAGCAGTTTGCCGAGACCCGCCTGGCCTCCCAGGCCAACGACTACAAAACTGTCGGCCAAATCATGGAAAAGTACCGCGACAATGCTCGCGCGGTGATCGATGCTCTCAAAAAGGAGCACCCCGATGCCGAGCGCCAGATGGGCGGCTACAAGCAACTGCAAATCCACATCCACCGCGGCATCCGCGAGTTAAACGAATTGCTGGTTTTGGCGCCCGTCGAATACCGGCCGCCTCTGGAGCTGGTTCACGACGATCTCATTTCCATGGATGATGAATTGCTCCTCAGGCTGTTCCCACCACGGCGCGACAAGAAGAAGCCCGCAGGCCCAACCGAACCTCCGGAGAAACAGCCATGAAACTTTGCCCTTGCCTGATGATGTCCGCGTTGGTTATGGGCGTATGCCTGGGCGCTGCCGGCGCCCGTCTCGAAGCGCTGCAAAAAGACTATCTGTCGTCGCTGGAGTCCGACAAAATCCGCGACGCGGAGACTACCAACGAGCGCATCAAGCTTTTCGTGACCTTTGCCGACGATCGGTTGAAGAAGTTTCAGTACGAGCTGCAGCATCCCTCCAGCAACAAGCACACCGAGATGCTCAACGCGCTCCTGAACGGCTACGTGGGCTGCATCGACGATGCCGCCGACCTCATCCAGCTGGGCATCGAAAAGCAAGAAAACATCCGCCCGGGCATCGACATGATGGCCACGCGAACCAAGGAATTTCTCGAGGTTCTCAACAAAATTTCCGGCGACGGCACGGAAGTCGAGACCTTCAAGGACAATCTCGGCGACGCCATCGAAGGCACTCGCGACGCCATGAACGAAGCCGAAAAAGCCAAGAAGACGGTGGCCCCACCCCCAGTCCGCCGCAAGAACTAGCCGCACGACTCCGCGCCCGCATCTCTCCGCGCCCTGAGCGTCTCGGGGTTAAGGTATTTCTTCTCAGTGGTCTCCGTGTTCTGGCCTCTGTGCCCTCTGTGTTAATTCCTGTTTTTGGGGTTGACTCTTGCGGCGCGACGTTTGCCGCAATTTGGAAGACTTACGCTCGCAGAGTAAAATATCCAAGAAAACGAATGCTCACGGATCGTTCCATCGTCCCCGGCGCCGCCGCCCTCTTCCAACGCATGTTCACGCGCCTAGGCTGCGACGAACGCCCGCCGCGCTTTCGCGTCGAGTTTTACCCCTACAGCAGTCTGGTCCTGACCATTCGCCGCCGCGAGGAAACCGTCTACGTGCGTTTCTCCGATCTTTTACGCCGCGCCCCGCTTCCCGTCCTTGAAGGTGCCGCCGCCTTGCTGCTCTCGCGCGTCTACCGCCGCAAGGCCCCCGCGGATCTGACCGCTCCTTACCTCCAATACGCCCGCTCGCATCGCACCCGCAGCCGTATCAACAGCATGCGCCGACGGCGGGTGCGTCCGGGCGCTGCCGGCCCTCACGGGCGCCACTTTAACCTCGAACAATTATTTGACCGGCTGAACGAACAATACTTCGAAGGGAAACTCACCCGCCCGCACATTGGCTGGAGCACCCGCGGATGGCGCCGCCAATTCGGCTGCTACGATCCCGGCCCCAATCACATCCTGCTGAATCGCCGCATGGACCGCCCGGGCGTCCCGCAATGCGCGGTCGAGTACGTCCTGTACCACGAGATGCTGCACGTCAAGCATCCCACCCGCCGCTCCGGCTGCAGCCTGGTCTCCCACTCCCGCGAATTCCGCGAAGAGGAAAAACTCTTCCCTGACTTCCACCGCGCCCGTAAAGTATTGGACCACCTGGCCCGCTGACGTTGCGCCCCGAATGCCCAGCCCTCTCAGCGAACCTCAGCGCCCTCCGCGTCTCTGCGTTATCTTTTCTCTTCTCTGTGCCGCTGTGGTAAAATCTTTTTCCTTTCCTCGCTACTTCTTCTCCTTCTCGACTTCCTTATACAACTTCTCAATCTTCTTTTTGACTTTGTCCGCGTCATCCGCATGCGGCAACAAATCCAAATACCGTTGATACGACTTGATCGCCGGCTTCTTTAATCCTTTTTTTTCCTGCGCCTCGCCCAAAAACCGAAAGGGAATCGCATACCCAGGTTTGGCGACGGTCGCATCCTGAAAACGGTCAATCGCGGCATCCACGTCGCCCTTGCGCATGTAATACTGCCCAACCTCCAAATCCTTCTCCGCTCGCAGCGGATCCCACGTCGGCTGATCTGGTGCCGACTCCGTCGCGTTGTCCTTGTTGGTTTTCGGTGCAGGTTTTGGCTTTGGCGGCGCAGCGTCAGCCGGTTTCTCCGCTGGTTCCGGCTGCGGCTCCTGCGCCCGGGCCACCGCCGAACTGCCAAGCGCAAGCGCACCAACCACCAAGATCCCCATAAGCCACGATTTGACTCTCACTGGTCCCTCAACGCGACTTTCATCTTTCGGTTGCGATGCGTTCAGCAACTATCGTAGTTGCTTCTCGGGCTCCTCCGCCAGCAGCAATCACGGATTTCCAGGGCGCCTATCACAGTGAGGTAGACGAGCCATGGGCGTTCGCGATTCGTTTGTCACCACCCGCCGCGCTGCTGTATTCTGCCTCAGAATCCGGCATTTGGAGGCATCCAGTGAACACATCTCTCACACCCCTAGACTCATTGCTGTTCACCATCGTGTTCGCCACATTGGCCGTCGGCCTGCCGGTCCTCTTCGTTTTGTGCATCCGCTTCCTCTGGGACCGCCACTTGAACCTCGGCCGTTCGAAAGAACTCGAAAAGCTCATCTGGCAGTTGCACCGCATCGCCAGCGCCATGGAGCATCAAATGCATCTGTCATTCCCCGCCGTTCAGCCGGGCACCGAAGAGCCTCGCGACCTCGCCTATCTCCACCAACCTACCGCCCAACCAACCGCTGCCACCGGAAGCGTTGGAATTCCCAGTGCCGCGGCTCCGACGCCCGCCACGGATCAGCCTACCGCGCAACCGCCTGCGACTCCGTCGCCGGCCGCCCAGCAGCCATCTCCCGCCGCGCTGGAACGCCGAGAGCCCTCCGGCGAACCCCGCCGCGCAGGGGTCAACTCCATGTTCGGCATATAGATTTAGCTTTTCCTCGCCCTAACGCGAGCTCATCCGTCGCTAACGTATTCGACGCTCGTCGTGCATCAGCCTGCCACCTAAGTCTGGTTTTTGAAATGAGCTGCATGCCCTCCGTTCGAGAATCAGTACCCGTCGTCCTGGATGGCGCTATATGAACTTTGGCTGTATACAATGGATATGACCTTCCCGCGCCGCCTCGTAATGCTCTCTCGCAGCCGCAAGTTTGGCACGTCCCCGAAGAACATCTGGGCGAATTGGGCCGTTGGGACGATTCAATCGTCCATAGCTTTGCTAGTGCTGGTGTCCCTTGTGCATCCATCGCGGACTGTCGCGGCCAATCCTGACCTGGAGACTGTTCTGACTAGCTCGCGCCAGCGTATTGAGAAATTGGATTACCGCATGACCGGGCGACTCACAAGGGTGGAAGGTGATGGCAAGCGCACGAACTATAAGTTCGTCGCCAAGGCTCACTGGTTTCCCGATGGTCTGCGTCTGCTGTGCGAGATCTCGGGGCCTGGCTCACAGAAGACCAGTCTTCTCTTACATATGAGCGCGAGCGGACAGGTAACCATCCAGACCGTACATCCTGACGAGAAGACCGCTAGCGTGTTGCCTTTCGAACGCTGGAACGACTCACTCGTGGGAACAGACTTCTCTTACGAAGACATGGTAGAGAACCAGTTCTTCTGGAAGAATCAGGAACTCCTGGCACCGGAGAAATACGGAGCACGCGATTGCTTTGTCGTGAAGAGCAGGCCTGGCCTTCCGGACCAGACTCACTATGATTCGGCAACATCGTGGATTGACCGCAGCATTTTCTTCCCTGTGCATGTGGTGAAGACGCTTCGCGGGACGGATTCGCAGAAGGAATTCATTTACTACGGGCTGCGGCAGGTCAGCGGCGCTTGGGGTGCGACGCAAGTGGAGGCCAAGCAGCAAGGCAAGCCTGGCTCCTCGATTCTTGTAATCGAAGCGGGCTCGGGGAAGGCAAATCTTGGACGCAAAGACTTTGATATCAGCCGGTTCAACACTCAAGGAGCGAAAGGGAAATGATCGAATCGGTCCGTTTGGGCTAACGGAGGGGACCCTGTGCTGTCACAGGAACATCCATGGTGTCAGACGTTGCTGGGGCCCCATGGAGGCCAAAGGGCCACCAATTCCAGTCGCCTGCAAGTTGCAATAGTGCCGGCCCGACCACCATACGCACCGCTGTAGCATCAATAAACACCGCCACTGCGAGCGTGAAGCCCAGCATCTGGACGACCAGAAAGCCGCCCATCGTGAATGCGGTGAAGACGACAATCATAATTGCCGCAGCGCTCGTGATAAGCCCGGCCGTCCGCGCCAGGCCTTCGATCACCGCTGATCTTTCGCATAGACCGCGTCGCCGTTCTTCCAGGACTCGCGCGACCAGGAAGACCTCATAGTCCATGCTCAATCCGAAGACGATGGCAAACGAGAGAATCGGTACGATCGGGTATACCGTGCCGGTAGGTCCGGCGAGCCCAAAGAGTTTGCTACCGTGGCCTTCCTGAAAAACGACAACCAACGCACCGAAGGAAGCGCCAACGGAGAGCAGATTCAGCAAAATTGCTTTGACCGCCGCAAATAGGGAACGCAACCCGATCAACAGCGCCAGCAAGCTCCCCAATAGAACGCAACACACCACCCTCGGCAGCCATTGTGCTACTACCGAGTCATAGTCTGCGTCCAGTGCGGAAACTCCGCCGACGCGCAGCACTGCTCCGGGCACGCCGGTTATCGCAGCGACATCGGAAGAACGCACCTCTCGCACCCATCGTATCCGTTCGTTGGGCGTAAGAGTGGTGGCGGGCAGCAACTCAATCAACGTGGCTTTGCCGTCCCTGCGAAGGAAACTCTTGCGCATCACCTCGGGCACATCGTTGAAAGCATCCGCCGTGTCCGACATCCCCGCGAGCGTTGCGAGAGATAAAACCTCTTCCGCTCTGGGATCGCCTTGAAAATGTTGCGTGACGCGACTCACGGCAAGCCAGCCAGCCGGCGAGAGCGGCGGAGCTTGCGGCGGCAACTCCAGGATCACTCGCAGCGACTGCACAATCCCCGAACGCCCCATGCCTTGAAGCGTACGCAGTGCTCGCACCGACTCGGCTGCGGCTGGAAGCGAATCACGGTCAGGAATTCCGGGTGCGATTTTCCGCGCCTGGAATGCAAGGAGCAGTAGCGGAATTCCGACAACAAGCAGAGCTGTCCAGGGTCGGCGGGTTATGATGCTCCCCCACCGAACCCACCGCGCGCTCGGCGCGCCGAAGCTGTCCCGCGTTTTGGAGCGTGTGTTTGGAAGTTGCACCCGGGCGGTATTGACGCGATTTCCCAGCAGGCCAAGCATCCAAGGCAGAATGAATGTACACAGCACGACGCTTAAAACGGTTACCAGCAGCCCGGCTATCCCGATCGAGCGTAGTTCGCTGATCGGCACAATGAGCAGCGCTGAAAATCCGATCGCCACTGTCGTGGCCGAGATGAGTAGCGTCCGCCCTGCTTGCCCGGCAGCAATATCGGCGGCGTGGCCAGGATCATACCCCTCGTTTAATGCTTCGCGAAACCGGCTCACCATCAGCAACGCATAGTCGATGCCCAAACCGAGGCCGAGCATTGTCGCCAGATTCTGCACCAGAATCGACAAGTGCAAACAGTGCGTGAGCAGCGCAACCGCACCCATCGCCATCGAGATGGACAGTACGCCAATTCCCAGCGGCAATAGCGCAGCCACAAGACTGCCGAAAGCCAGGAACAGCAGCAACAGAGTTACCGGCATCGCTCGTTCTTCGGCGTGCTTTACGTCGTCTGCGCTAACCTTGCGAATATCGAGCGTCAGTGGCGCTTCGCCGGTAATCTCCAATTTGATATTGGGGTATTGCCGCTTAAGCTGACCCTCCATCCAGTCCGCTTTTGCCCTTATTTTGGGGACCAACGCCTCGACAGCTTCATCGCGCGGATCCAGCCCGACGAGGATCAATGCCCCACCATTGTTCCCGGTGAACAGAGGGTCGGGCCAATCCACACTTGAGATCGCACCCGACACGCCGGGCACACTACGCACCGAACTGGTCAAGAAGCCCAATGCATCTGCACTTTCGGCTGAATCCGGATCGGGAAGACCGCTGATCACCAGAACCAGGCGGTGTGCGTACGACGACTGGAACCGTTGCGCCAATTCCTGGTCGACTTTTTCCGATTCTCCGCCCTTGATGTGAGCAGCTGTCTCCAGACGGCTTTCGACTTTGTAGGAGAAGGGTACAAGCGCAAGCGCCATGACAAATCCCGACATCGCCAACCAGAATCGGCGGCGACCGACATTACTGCCAGTCTTCAAGACCGGTATTACCATCCAAGATCCGCGTCGCTTCCTATAGGATCGAACTGAATATCCAATGGGGTTTGGCCCCTTGATCTCGTCACAGAAATCGCTACGATTTCATGATTTTACAACCCATAATATCAACGACCCTACCAGATTGCAGTTGACCAATCGCTTCTCAATGGATTCGGTTCGATCAGAAGGTAATGACGGATATGCCACAGACACATCCCCTCCCGGAGGGATCGCCGCCCCCGTCCTGCAGCGTTCCGGCAATCTTGAAGAGTCAATCGATTGCAGCCACCACTCGCGACTCTAGTATGATGGAACCTGCAGCCAGCAACACACCCTGCCCGGCACTTCATGGAACCCCGCGAAAAAGCCGCTCTGCTCCCGGAAAGCCCGGGCGTCTATCTATTCAAGGACGCCGCAGACACGGTCCTCTACGTCGGCAAAGCCACCTCGCTCCGTAGCCGCGTTCGTTCCTACTTCCTGGAGTCCCGCTGGATGGACGCCAAGACCGGCTCCCTCGTTCGCGAAATCGCCGACCTCGACACCATCGTCCTTGCCAATCCCCGCGAAGCCCTGGCTCTCGAAAACAATCTCATCAAGCAGTACCAGCCCAAATTCAACGTTCTCCTGCGCGACGACAAAACCTATCCTTACATCAAGCTGACCGCCGCCGAAAAATATCCCCGCGTCTACTTCACACGCAAAGTCAAAAAAGATGGCTCCCTCTACTTCGGCCCCTATTTCCCCCCTAGCCTGGCGCGCCGCATCTTGCACTTCATCCACAAGAGATTTCTCGTGCCTTCTTGCAATGTTGATCTCACCCGCAATCATCCGCGGCCCTGCTTGCAGTACTACATCAAGCGCTGTCTGGGCCCCTGCGTCGAAGGGCTGACCACCGACGAGCGCTACGCCGAAGCCTTTCGCGACGCCCGCTTGTTTCTCGAAGGCAAGCGCCATGACCTGATAAAGAGTCTCGAAGCCCGCATGGCCGCCGCCTCCGAAAAAGAACTCTTCGAGCAAGCTGCCGCCTATCGCGACCTTCTCCGCACTCTTGAAGACATCGAGGAACGCCAGCGCATTGCCTCCACCCAGGGCGACGACACCGACGTCCTCGCCTATCACGCCGAAGCCCCGCTCGTAGCCGCCAATCTATTTCATTTGCGCGGCGGCCGGGTGGTCGATCGCCGTGAATTTTACTGGGAAGATCTGGACGTTTTCGACGCCAACGAATTTGTGCCCTCGCTGCTGAAGCAGTTGTATCTGGAAGCCGCCTACCTGCCGAAAGCCATTCACGTCCCCATTGATTTCGAAGATCGCGAACTCCTCGAGGAAACGCTCACCGAGCGCGCCGGGCACAAAGTCGAAATCTTCACACCGCAGCGCGGCAGCAAGCGCGCTTTTCTCGACCTCGTCGAAAACAACGCCAAGCACTCTTTCGAGCAGCGTTTCCGCGTCCTGAAGCCCACTTCCAAGGCCATCGGTGAAGCCGTCCAGAACGCGCTCAACCTTCTCGAAGAGCCGCGCCGCATCGAGAGCTTCGACATTTCCCACATGCAAGGCACGGACACGGTGGCCTCTATGGTCGTTTGGGAAAGCGGCCGCATGAAAAAATCCGCCTACCGCAAGTTCATCATCCGCGGCGATGAATCCGCCAACGGCGGCCTGCCGGTCCTGAACGACGACTTCGCCAGCATGCGCGAAGCGGTCACCCGCCGCTATCGCCGCCTGCAAGAAGAAAAGAAACCGCTCCCCAGCCTAATCTTGATCGATGGCGGCATCGGCCAACTCCACGCGGCGGCACAGGCCCTCGAGTCGCTGCAAATCATCAATCAACCGCTCGCCAGCATCGCCAAAAAAGAAGAAATTCTGTACATCTACGGGCAAGAAAACGAACCTTGCATCCTCGACCGCCATTCTCCGGTGCTGCACCTGATCCAACACATCCGCGACGAAACCCACCGCTTCGCCGTCACCTTCCACCGCCAGCGCCGCGGCAAGCGCCAGACGAAAACCACCCTGAGCGACATCCCCGGCGTCGGTCCTCGTACCGTCGAAAAACTGCTTCGCGAATTCGGTAGCGTCGCCAATATCCAGCGCGCCGGAATCGACAAAATCAGCGCCATCGTGCCCCGAAAAAGCGCGGAAAACATCCTCGCCCACCTGGAATCGCTCCAGACGACGGATAACCGCCCCGAATAGTACTTACCGGTTAGCCTGTATTGCGTCGCCATTTGCGCTATGCTACGGTTTCCATGGAGGTTGCCATGGCGGACAACGTTGGTTCCAAGGTCAGTTATTTTCTCGTTGGTCTCGGTGTCGGCGCACTCGTCGGCGTACTCTTCGCTCCCAAATCCGGCGAGGAGACGCGGGATCTGCTGTACAAGAAGGCCGATGAAGGCAAGGACTACGCCCAGAAGAAAGCGCGGGAACTCCGCGAACGCGCCGACGAATTGATCGAGCGCAGCAAGGATGTAGCAGTGCGCAAGAAGGATTCGATTTCCGCGGCGGTCGAGGCTGGGCGCGAGGCCTATCTCCGCGAGTCCTCGAAGTCCTAGAGTTTTTTCGGCGATTCCTGAGTTGGTTGGGTGTTGGGTGAGTGGAGTCCGTCCTGCGTGGGGCGGCCGGGGTAAGTATGCAAACTTGGATCGCGGTATTTGTCATCGTGGCGGCCGTCGCTATCGTTGTGCAAGCGGCGCTGCTTACCGCGTTGTTTTTCCAGATGCGGCGCACCATGGCGCGCATGGATCAATTCACCAGCGATATGCAGACGCGCATCGGGCCGATTCTCACCCGCGTGCAACTTCTGCTGGACGATACGCAACCGAAAATCTCGGAACTCGTCGCGGACGCTGCGCACGTGGTGTACCTGGCGCGCGGACAGGCGCAGAAAATGGATCGCATCTTCACCGATGCGTCCGACCGCCTGCGCGGCCAACTGGTCCACGCCGACCGCATTTTGACCGGCGCGCTGGAAACGGTCGAAGAAGCCGGCACACAGTTCCGGCGAAGTTTCTGGCGGCCGGTGCAAAAAGTTTCCGCGGTGGTCACCGGCATC
>Ga0210384_10000182_pt1 | contig 95276 bp, 83 predicted proteins | sample IncBWH2MmetaG_FD_160574 | JGI IMG/M metagenome (GOLD analysis project Ga0210384, IMG submission 160574) | Forest soil microbial communities from Barre Woods Harvard Forest LTER site, Petersham, Massachusetts, United States - Inc-BW-H-2-M | ecosystem: Environmental > Terrestrial > Soil >... | reverse complement strand
TGTTTACCATACTGCTTATTAATATTCGAAAAAGAGATCATCCGAAAACAAAACTACCAGAATTCAACCGGGTTGTCGTGCATAGGGCTAAATGATCTAAAATTCATCTGCTGCTTAAATTAGTTGGCCCAATAGTTAATAAAAGGAGTCCGCACACTCTCATGCACCGCCTCGTCCCATTCCTTCTTGCTCTCTCGATTGCCGTCTCCCCATTTGCCCAAGCCCAAAACCAAGACAAAGACCAATCGAAAGACCTGCCAACCTCATGGGTTGACAAAGATACCGGCCATCGCCTCCTCCGTCTCACCAACGAGCCGGGCTCTTCGGGCTTCTATTTCAACGTCAACGCCTACACCCCCGATGGCAAACAGATGGTCTATAGCGCGCCCGACGGCATCCACGTTCTTGACCTTGCTACCCTCAAAACCCGCCTGCTCGTTCCCAACCCGCCACGTCCGGCTGACGCCACCCCTGGCACCAGAAGCAACTTCCGCAACGGCGTGCATGCCATCGTCGTCGGCAGAAAAACTAACTCTGTCTTCTTTTCGAAGTTCGATGTGGCCACCAGATTAAGCACGATCTACAAGGCCGACATATCCACAGGTGAAGTGACGAAACTCGTCACGCTTCCTCCGCGCGCCAGCGTTGTGACCATCAACGCGGATGAGACACTAGGCGCCGGCACTTATACCGAAACCGAGGAGGGCGCTGCGCAAGAATACAATCGTCCGCAGATTGCTCTGCCTGCATCTGGCGTAGAGAACGCTCAGCCACAGGCCGGTAACCTTCTCCAGCCCGAGGGCAAGGGAGCGATGATGGAGCGCCGCCTGGCCGCACGCATCCCGCTCGTCCTCTATACCATTAACCTTGAGACCGGCAAGGTCACTATTCTCCTTCACTCCACCGATTGGGTTAATCACCTGCTCTTTTCTCCCACCGATCCGGCTTTGCTCATGTATTGCCACGAAGGCCCCTGGCAAAAAGTTGACCGTATCTGGATGATCCATACCGACGGCACGCAAAACGTACTCATCCACAAGCGCAACATGGCGATGGAAATCGCCGGCCACGAGTTCTGGGGTCTCGATGGCAAGACCATCTGGTATGACTGGCAGTACCCCAAGGGCGAAGACTTCTTTCTCGCCGGCTACAATCTTGAAACCCACAAGCGGGTTGCCTACCATATGCAGCGCAACGAGTGGTCCATTCACTTCAACCTCACCCAGGGCGAGACCCTGTTTACCGGCGACGGCGGCGACCCAGGCCAGGTAGCAAAGGCCCCTGATGGCGAGTGGATCGAACTCTTCCACCCTCAGATGCTCAACGTCTCCGGCATTAACGGGCCTGACTCTTGGCAACCCGGAGTCTTTCACTCCGAACACCTTGTCAACATGTCTCACCACAACTATCGCCTTGAGCCCAACGTCCGCTTCTCGCCCGATAAGAAGCTCGTGATCTTCACCAGCAACATGTTTGGCCCCAGCTACGTTTTCGGCGTTGAAGTCGAGAAGGCCACCGATCCAAAGGCCTCTGACATCCGTTCCACGCCGGATCTCGCAGCTCAGTTCTCGCTCGCCAAACCACCTCCCACGCCCAACGATAAGTAAACGCATGGGCAGTATTCGGATGCGTGACATAGTGCACGCGCTCGCACGGAGGGATATACTATGCGACGGCTTGCAGGCATAACTGCAACACACCAGGGGGCAAATTATGGCGACGAATCGGCGTGACTTCATCAAAACAACGGGGAAAGCAATAACCGTGGGCGCGGCTACGCTTGCGCTGGGTGGGAAGATACTCGGGGCGAACGATCGTGTTCGCGTGGCGGTTTGCGGGGTGCGAGGCCGCGGCAACGACCACATCCACGGGCTGGCGCGTCTTCCCGGAACAGAGATTGCCGCGCTTTGCGATGTGGATGAAAGCGTGTTGAACCAGCGCCTCGGCGATGTAGAGAAGCTGGGGTCGGCCAGGCCAAAAGGCTACGGTGATGTTCGCAAGCTGCTTGAGGATAAAGATATTGACGCCATCACAATCGCCGCGCCCAATCACTGGCACTCGCTCATGGCCATCTGGGCCTGCCAGGCGGGGAAAGACGTGTACGTGGAAAAGCCCTGCTCGCATAATTTTTTTGAAGGCAGGCAACTGGTACGTGCGGTAAAGAAGTACAACCGAATTTGCCAGCACGGCAGCCAGGCCAGATCCAGCCCATCTACGCAGGAAGCCATTCAGCGGCTGCGCGACGGTACGATCGGCGATGTTTACCTGGCCCGCGCGCTTTGCTACAAGTGGCGGCAATCCATCGGGCGCACTTCGGTGGAACCTGTTCCCGCCGGGGTCAACTATGATCTATGGACCGGCCCCGCCCCGCTGAAGCCGTTTACCCGCAATCGCTTTCACTACAACTGGCATTGGATCTGGGATACAGGCAACGGCGAAGTCGGCAACCAGGCAATCCACGAAATTGATATTGCGCGCTGGGGCTTGGGTGTGCGCTTCCCGGTGTCTGTCTCCGCCATGGGCGGACACTTTATGTTCGATGACGACCAGGAGACACCCAACGTCCTGAATGCTACCTTCTATTTCGATGGTCCGGACGGCAAGGGCAGGATGATGGAACTCGAAATCCGGCACTGGATCACCAATCACGAGGCGGAGATTGGCAGCGGTGCTTACGGGGCCAGTGGTGTGCCTGCCGCGGGATTGAGCGCCGGATCAACCAAAAAGTCTGGCAGCGCACAATCCCTGGGGCCCAAGGATGCAAGGACGAACACCATCGGCAACCTCTTCTATGGATCCAACGGCTATCTTGCCATCGAAGGCTACGATGCCTACAAGACTTGGGTAACCGATCAGGTCGAACCCGGGCCCTCCGGCAGGGGTGCTGGCGACCACTTTGCAAATTTCATTGATTGCGTTCGCAGCCGCCGCGTCGAAAATATTCATTGCCCGATCGAAGAAGGCCATCTCTCGACGACACTGGTGCATCTGGCCAATGCTTCGTACCGTCTGGGACGTACGCTGCGATTCGATCCCGTGCAGGAGCAGGTCATTGGAGACGATGAAGCCAACCGTCTCCTGCGCGGCAGTTATCGCGCACCGTATGTTGTGCCCGAGGAGATTTGAGCTGCTGATCCGCGTCCAAGGCGGACTTTCGGAAGATTGTGGGCCCCCCACTTGCTAGCAAGTAGGGGGAGTGCCCAAAAACGCGTCTGACCCGCGTCATTACTGGTGAAAATCGATCTGGTGTGGGGGACTAGCTGCTAGTAGCGGTCCTCAGTTGTCAGTCCTCGGTTGTCAGTCCTCAGCAAATCAACCGCAAAAGGCTTTCGCCACGGATTGACGCGAACAGAGGCAGATTTTCGGAAGTATTACTCCCCCACCCCCCATTACTTGGAGTAGTCCAAGCATTGATAAATCACTATAATTCAATGACATACAGAGAGGGCGGAGTAGTTCTCAAATAGGCATTCGTAAGCTCCATTAAAGACAGCTCCAAGTTGCAAGTTCCAAGGTCCAAGGTCAAATACAGTACTCAGTTGTCAGTACTCAGAAAAAACAACTGCAAAACCTTTCGCCACGGATTAACATGGATCAACACGGATTTTCGGACGATTTGGGGGAACCCCATCCCACTTGCCAGCAGGTGTTTTTGAGTACCAAAATACGTCTGACCCGCGTCAACACTGGCGAAAATCGGTTCGGAGCGGGTGACTTGCTGGCGGTCCTCAGTCCTCGGAATCCCGAGTCGCACAGAATTTTCAAAGAACTAAAGGGTTTATGAAACCCCGCATTCTTAAATGCTGTTAAACACACTTCCATGCCAATGATGGCCCGCGATTTCCAGGAAATCAATGATTTGATGCCAGATTGGTGCCACTTTAACCGGTCGTGGCCGTTTTCGCCAGGCGCGCCTGGGTAGCGTCGTAGCTCTCGCCATAAATCGACGGCACTTTGGCGCCCATGGGCCGCAGGTATACCGAAAGCTGTCCACGATGGTGGATCGTATGGTTCAGGCTGACCTGGACATAGCCCACGGCCGGAAGTTGGAACAGGCCGCGAAAATCAATGAGTTTAGCCAATTGCTCACCACTGAGCTGCTCTATCGGTTGCAGGTTCTCGGCAAACATCGCATCAAACCAAGCGGCAATCTCGGCGGAGTTGCGGACGGAGTCAGGCCGCGGGATCGGGCTGAAGTCAAAGGCTCCCGTACAAATGCCGCGCAGGAAACGCTTTTCAGCGGCAACAATGTGCCAGGCCAACTCCAAGGCACTCTTGGAAACGGCATCCGGGCGATAATCGCCTTTATCCAAAGGAATAGCTTCAATCACCTTCTTGGTGACGCTGTGCTCGGTCTTGAGCGTAGGTAGCGCACGACCCAGCAGAAACTTGGCTTGATCAGGTGTGATTTGTGGAGAGGACATGATTGGATTTCCTTTCAGTTGTCCGAACCATTTTACCGCAGAGAAATAATTGGTGATGAGTCCCCGCCGCAAGCGTCATGCAACGGGATTTTAAATCCGCGACAATCCGCGTAATCCGCGGTAGGCTTTTGCTACCCCTCCAGCGCCAACAAATCCTTAACCGACTCTCTCTTCCGTACCACTTTGACTTTTTTCCCATCCACCAATAATTCAATCGGCCTGGGACGCGAATTGTAATTCGAAGCCAGCGACATGCCATAAGCCCCGGCGTCGAGAATTGCCAGCAGATCGCCTTCCTGCAGGGTGGGCATCTCGCGGTCACGCGCAAAAAAGTCTCCGGTCTCGCAGATCGGGCCCACGACATCAATTTTTGCTGTGACTGTTTCTTCGCGGCTTTCGACGGGAACGATATCGTGGTGCGCTTTGTATAGCGAAGGGCGCAACAGATCGTTCATGGCTGCATCTACGATGGCAAAACGTTTTTCGCCGTTCTGCTTCAGGTAGAGGACGCGGGTAAGCAGCACCCCAGCCGGCGCCACGATCGAACGCCCCGGCTCAAGTAACAGGTGAACTTTCAATTCATGCAACGGCCGCAGCAGCGATTGTGCATAGGCCGCCGCCGTTGCCGCCAGGTCTTCTTGTGAGTGGTGATAGGGAATTCCCAAGCCGCCGCCGGCATCAATGTATCGGATGGCATGCCCGGCCCCGATCAGCTCGCGCGCCAGGTCGGCAACGCGTCCCATGGTTGCTGCGAAGGGCTGCACGCTGGTAATTTGCGATCCAATATGTACGCTGATGCCGCGAACCTCCAGCCAGCGCTGCTCTGCGGCCAGTGAATACAGGTAAAGCGCCTCCTCTATGGGCACACCGAATTTGTGTTCGTGCAATCCCGTGGAAATATAAGGATGCGTCTCTGCCACCACATCGGGATTAACGCGAAACGCCACCGGCGCTTTCTTCCTGGCGCGGCGGGCGCGCTCGGCCAGCAGGAGCATCTCGCTTTCGCTTTCCAGGTTGAACATCAGGATGCCCGCGCGCAGCGCCGCGTCCATCTCATCTGCGGTTTTGCCCACGCCTGAGAAAACCGTGCTCTGGGCCGCCCGCTTTCCCACGCGCAGTACCCGCTCCAGTTCGCCTCCCGAGACCACGTCAAATCCCGAGCCCATTTTGTACAAAAGGCGCAGCAGGGAAAGGTTAGAGTTCGCCTTGACCGAGTAACAGATGGTATGCGGAGCGCCTTTAAAGGCCCTGTCCATGGCCGCAAAACGCACACGGACGGTCTGCGCCGAGTAAACATAAGCCGGTGTGCCGAAGCGTGCGGCAATTTTAGCCAGCGGCGTGTGCTCGCAATGGAGCTCGAAAGTCTTGCTGGTTTTGCGATAGAGAAAAGCCGGTTGTCGGGCGATGAGGTTCGAGGGTTCAGGCATGGGATGGGTTAGGAATTCATAAGCTGTTTTAAGCCTTGGTCAACTTGATCTTCCAAATGTCATAAAGACGCGTGCAATGCCTGCTGGACCTCGGTACGCTCCATTTTGCCCGGCAAAGCAGGATCTACATAGTCTTTGTGGAGGATATCTATTTGTCCCCATCTATCTTATCGCAGGCTCGATATGAACTGGTGGGCCAATGGTTTTGGAGGGACACGATTTCAGAACTTCACGCCTCTTTCGCGGCCTTCGTTTTCTTCTTGGAATGCGCCGCTTCTTTCGCCTTGATCACCAGCACGGTTTGATCATCAAAGGTGGCGACTCCATCCGCATGTTGGTTCACCACCTGGAAAATAATCTCCAGGATGTCTTCCGCCGAGCGCTCCCAGTTTTCGCCCACCAGCTTTTCCACGCGTGGGCGGCCCATGGTTTCGCCGGCATAGTTGGTGGCATCAACAATACCATCGCTCAGCAAAACGCACACATCGCCTGGGGCGAGGGGTAACAGGAATTCTTCATACTCGGCGTCTTCAAAAAACCCCAGCGGCAGTCCTGTTGCCTGCACAATTTCAACCACGCCCTTCTTGCACAGGATAGGCCTCGGCATGCCCGAATTGGCCACCTGCAGGGTCCGGTCATTTTCATCCCAAATAGCGTACAGCATGGCCACGAATTGCGCTTCGATGCGACGTTCAATGAGGGCGGAGTTAAGCAAAGTCAGCATCTCGGCTGCATCCGGTTCATCGGCCGCGCTGGAACGCAGCAGTCCGCTGACCAGCGCGGCGTACAGCGCGGCACGCACTCCCTTGCCGCTTACATCAGCCGTGGCGATCCCCGTGCGTCCACCCATATAAGTGATGAAGTCGTACATATCGCCACCGACGGCGTGCGCCGGCACATAGCGAGCGGCAAACTCAACTCCTTTAAGCACCGGACAACTGGAAGGCAACAACCCGAACTGTAGCTCGCGTGCTGTGGCCAAGTCTTGCTCGATGCGCTGTTCTTCTTTGGCGAGCTGTTGATACAGCCGCGCATTTTCGATGGCAATGGCCACCTGTGCCGCCAGCGTGCTGATGGTTTTGCGATGGTCATCGGTGAAATATCCGCGGCGCGTGTGCTCCAGGTCAAGCACTCCAATCACGCTGCCTTTGTAAATCAGCGGCACGCACAGCTCGGAGCGGGTTTCCGGGTTAAGCTGGATGTAGCGTTCATCCTTTTGCACGTCCGACACCAGTACTGCAGTTTTCTCTCGCGCCGCGTAACCCACCAGGCCGGTGCCGATTGGGATATCGTGCTTCAGCGGCACATTTTCTTTATAGCGGACGCTGAAGCGGTGCTCCAGCTTGGTCTGGGTCTGGTCGAGCAGCAGGATACTGAACATCTGGTAATCAATCAGCCGGGTCAACAGCTCAGCGATGCGCCGCAAAAGCTCATCGAGATTGAGAATTGAAGTCAGCTCCTGGCTGATTTCATTGAGCACGGTGAGCGTCTGTGCCTGGCGTGAGACGCGGGTATAGAGCCGCGCATTTTCAATGCCCGCGGCGATGCGGGAAGCGATTAATGTAAGCAGGCGGCGGTGCTCTTCGTTAAAGTAACCGGCCTCGCGGGCCTCCACGTCAATGACCCCTACGACGCGATTTTTTACGATGAGCGGGACTGCCAGCTCCGAGCGCTGCCCCTTGACCACTCCGATGTAGCGGCTCTCTTTGGAGATATCGTCAACCAGCACCGCCTCGCGCCGTTGCGCAGCCAGCCCCGTCACGCCTTCACCCACCTTGATGCGGGTTCGTTCCTTGGTCTCTTGGGAGTGGCCGATGGCAAAGCGCATGCGCATCTCCTGCGTTTTCTCGTTGAGCAGCAGGATGCTGAAGACTTCGTAATCAATCACCCGCCGGGTCAACTCGGCCGTGCGCGTGAGCAAAGTATCGAGGTCGAGCGTGGTATTGACCACCTCGGCCACCTCGACCAGAAAGGTTTCCATATTGAGCACACCAGCGGGCGAGGCGCCGGCAGGGTTGATTTGGCTGGTGGTTCCGCTCAGAGGCTTGCTCCCAGTTGTTGCATGATCTCGACGCCGCTGCTGGTGCCAATGCGGTTGGCGCCAGCCTTTACCATGGCGGCCACGGCGGTTGCGGTGCGGATGCCGCCCGAGGCCTTCACTCCGGCGCGGCTTCCCACCACTCCGCGCATAAGTGCGACGTCATCTATGGTCGCGCCCGCGCCATTCAACCCGGTCGAGGTCTTGACGAAATCCGCACCTGCAGCAACCGCCAGCTCGCAGGCAAGAATTTTTTCGTCTACGGTGAGGAAGCAGGTTTCAAGGATCACCTTCAGCAGCGCACCCGCGCCGTGCGCCACCTCCGCGACTGCGCGGATATCATTTTCAACCAGCACGCGGTCTTTGGCCTTGATTGCCGGGATGTTGATGACCATGTCCAGCTCCTGCGCACCCACGCGCACCAAGTCGGCGGCTTCGGCGCGTTTGCTGCTGGTGAGGTTGGCGCCCAGAGGGAAGCCCACGGTTGATCCCGTCTTGACTGGGCTGGAGTGCAGCGCCGAAGCAACCATGGCAACATGCGTAGGGTTTACAAAAACTGAGGCGAACCCGAAGTGCAGCGCCTCCTGGCAAAGTGTGACGACCTGTTCGCGGGTAACGTTTGGCCTGATGAGGGAGTGATCAATAAGTCGTGCAACTTCGCCCCAGTCTGAAAGATTGACTTTTTCCAGAGGGTTCGCAATCAGAGTACTGGACATCGAAGAAATTGTAGCACCACTCCATGAGAATTCTTTTAAGTCAAAAAAGGGTTCTTCTTGCTCGCAAGCCGCGTGCGCGGTCGCGATCATCGGATATTCATGCTGCAAGATCTCCTCGGCAACAGTAATTCCAAGTAAGCCGGACAGGCGATCTATTTCAACGAGGTCGCTGTTCTGGTCCTCAAAAAACCACCTGCTCGCAATGGAGGCATTTAACCAAGGATCATTTCTAATGCCGTTGAGCCGATCCCGGCTGTCCTCTGCAACTCCTATTCCAAAGACTTGATTTGCAGGACTAGCGAAACGGGCGCGGCTGTCGTTTTTGCGTCTACCTTGTCCGGCTCGGCTTTCAAGCGCCAACCTTCATCCTGCGCTTCCATCGTCATCTGGTAGCGCGAATTCTCTCCCGTGAAGAACCACATCTCGTCGCGGGTGTCTGTTTCCCCGCTGTCATTCTTCATGATGTTTTCATTGAATCGGAGGTTCGAGTAGCACGCCGACAGCTCCGTCTTCATACGGTCGTACTGGGGTTTTATCTCCGCCATGGTTTTAGCCCGACGCACCTCGCAGAGGTAGAACATATGCTTTCCGCCGCCGGAGACGGGCGGATGGACCTTGCACGCGGATTGCGCATCCGGCTGGAGCTTCCCTTCGTACTCGCCCGCCGCGTCCGGCTTCAGCGAACGGATCGTGGCGTATTCGGTTGTCCTGGCAGCCAATACCTTTTCGACGAAGCGGCAGAGCGGTACCGTTGCCGACATCTCCTTTGCCGCCGCTGTTTTTGGCTCCTCGGGTGCGGGAGCCGTATCTGTAACGGACAACTCTACATCCACTCCCGGCTTGCCGGAAGGCTGCCGGCTGACCAGTTCGGCGATGAGTCCAATATCAGACAGGTCGAGTTTCACTTCAAAGCCGGGTTGCTGCAAGCTCAATTCCCAAACCTCTTCGCGCTTGCTTTCTTCGCCTTCTCGGTGCTCCTCGAAGGTTCCGTTGGGAAAGCAGGCGCGCAACTCCGCGGCAGCATTTTCGTAGACGGGCTTGGAATCAGGCAGGGTACGGAGAGGACCCAACTGGCAGGTGTAGCCCGGCGGTATTTCATCTTTCTTGCCGCGCCGCAAGTACAACGTGCATACCGTATCGCTGTCCGGACTCTGCGTGCCCTTGAATATCGTGGGTTTCTCTCCAGGTGTGACGGGCAGGACCGTGTCCTGTTCACCCTTGAAGCTGTTAAACTCCTCCGGCGCGGCTGCCACCAGCTTCTTCACGAACGCGCAGAACGGAGTTTGCGGGGCACTTTCCGTCTTCTTCTCTGGTGTACTTTTTCTATGTGCGGGCTTTGCTGTTTGGGCATGCAGCATTGTGTGGGCCCCCGCCAGCATGGCAATTGTCGCCAGTGCAACCCTGACTCGACTACTTTTCATCGACCTCTCCTTTTTATCCTGGTTTACCCTGGAATAATGGGCGGTCCGTTCCGCGGAGTTGTTTCACAAGCCGTGATCATAATCCCACGGATAAAGACTTTCAAACTGCTAAGACCGCTGAACCATACCTGTTGGTTTAACGCATTTCCGGCGAAAGAATGCAGATATCGGGCAGATTGCGGTAGCGTTCTGCGTAATCCATGCCGTAGCCGACCACGAAGAAATCTTCGATGGTGAATCCCAGGTAGTCAGCCTGCACCGGCTGCACGCGGCGCGAAGGTTTATCGAGCAAGGCGGCAATGCGCAGCGAGCGCGGCTGGTGCGCCGAGATCAGTTTTTTTAGATAGTTCAGCGTCAGGCCGGTGTCGAGAATGTCTTCCACCAGAATTACATTCTTGCTCTGCAGGGATTCATCGATGTCCTTCGTCAGCCGCACCTCGCCGCTGCTTTTTGTTCCTTTGCCGTAGCTGGAGACGGCGAGAAAGTCGAAGCTGGCCTCCACGGTCAGTGAGCGCGCCAGATCGCTCAGAAAAATCGCGGCGCCTTTGAGCACGCCCAGCAACAGCACCGGCTCGTCGCGGAAGTCGCGGCTGATCTCCGCGCCCATGGTGGCTACGCGGTTGGCAATTTGTTCGTGGGAAAAAAGAAGCTGAAGTCCCGTGGCAAAGGGGGGTACGCTCATGGCAATAGATTATCAGTGAATCTCAAAACAGTCCTTAGTCCGACGGGATGAAGCTCTTAGCTCTTAGCTTTTAGCCAAGTACAAAAGCCTCACCGCAGAGGACGCGGAGTTACGCAGAGGTTTTGAAGGAGCTCTCAGTTCTCAGAAAGCTCTCTTGCTCGAAACTGGAAACTTGAAAACTTGAGGTGCTATTTCTTGTCTCCCCCGTGTGGCTGATACTCCGGTACTCCCAGTTGCCAAAACAGGAACGCAATCTCATCCGCCAGTTCCACGTCGCGCTGCGATTTCGTTGATCCTAACCCGTGTCCCGCGTCATAATCCACGCGCAACAATACAGGTTTGCCGCTCGACGTATCTGCTTGCAACCGCGCCGCCATCTTGGCCGCTTGCCACGGCGCCACCCGCGGATCGTTGGCTCCCGTCGTCAGCAGCACCGCCGGATACGCCGTCTCCGGCTTCACGTGCACATATGCGTCCATGGCATAGAGTCCCTTAAACCCATCCCGCTCTTTCACCGTTCCGAATTCGGGAATGTTCGCCGGTCCGCTGGCCATCAGCTCCGATCGCAGGGAATCGGAATCGCCCACGCGAATCAGCGCCGCTCCAAACAAATCAGGTCTCTGCGTGATTGCTCCACCAATTGTGACGCCACCCGCGCTGGTTCCTTCGCCGGCCAGGTGCGCCGCTGACGTATATTTATGCTCGATCAGGTATTGCGCACCAGCCAGCATGTCGTCAATGGTGTGCTGCTTGGTCAGCTTCTGTCCAGCTTGGTGCCAATCTTCTCCGTATTCTCCGCCGCCGCGCACATGCGCCACGGCGTAGACCCCACCCTTCTCAAAGAAGGCCAGCAGCGTCGGCCGGAACGCGGGATCTATCGTAATGCCATACGCTCCATAACCTTCCAGCCAAGTTGGATGCGATCCATCCAGCGCCATGTCTTTTTTATGGATAATTGACAGCGGCACCATCGTTCCGTCCGCGCTCTTGGCCTTCACCTCTTCCGACACAATTTGTGAGTAATCCACTGGGGAGGGCGGCACCAATCCTGTATCGGTGAGCTTGCCTGACTTTGCATCCAGCAAGTACCACAGCGGCGACTTGGTCCACGACACCAGCTCCAGCCATGCGCCCGGCGCCGTCGGATTCGTGTATAGCAACTGGATCGCGCCGTCGAATGGCAGCTTCACCGATTCCACTCCACCTTTGCCGTAGCTCAGCTTACGCAGCCGTCCAATGCCACCATCCAGATCTTGTATGTAGACTCCGTCGGATGCGGCGGCAACGTTCACCACCACAACCTCACTCGCCGGCACGACCACTGCTGCGTGCGCTAGATCAGGCGTCTCCATGCTTGTCCGCAGTACCTTGAATCGTGGCGCACCTTTGTGAGACAGAAGGTAAATGTCGTCGCCGTGGACATCGAAGCCGATCACGTCATCGTTCTCATCCGCAATCTTTTTCCACGAGGTCTTTGCCTCCAGGTTGCCATCAAGCCGGGTCGCGTAGATATCAAATTCGCGTTTCACTCCGTGGATTACCGCCGCCACCAGGTATTTGGGCGCTCCCGGCGAATACGCTACAAAGGGAAAATCGTCTTCCAGCACTTTCACGTTCGGGCTTGCGTCATACCCGAAGACCAGCGGTTCGCTTTCTGGATCGCCTCCCAGCGCATGGCGGTACACACGCAGCTTCTGGTACTTCGCGGTCGGCGGCGCATCCGCGCCCAGCTTTTGTGTCCGCGTGTAAAAAAATGATTTGCCATCCGGCAGCCACGAGGGAGAGCCGAATTGCGCCCGGTCAATCGTATCCGGCAGCACGCGCGCCGTCTCGCTTTCGATGACGTGCAGAACGCTCTCTTCTGAGCCTCCCAGAGAAATTCCGTAGGCCACGTATTTGCCATCGGGCGACGGCTGAAAATAATCAATGGAATAATGTTTCCCATCGGCCGTCGTCAGCTTCTCGGGATCCACCAGCAACCGCTCTGCTGCACTCAGGCTGTCGCGCACGTAAAGTTTGCGATTGTCCCAACCAGGCTCCACTTTGTAATAGAAGTAACGTCCACCCCACACTTGCAGGCCTGACACCACAGCGCCAGCATTGTCCAGCGCCTTGATCCGGTCCAGTAACTTGTCCCGGCCTGGGATGGCAGCCAGCATGGTTCGCGTGTGGTCATTCTGCGCCTTCATCCATGCCACAACTTCTGGGTCTGACGTGTTCTCCAGCCACCGGTAGGGATCAACTACTTTTGTTCCGAAGTAATCATCCGTGACGTTCCGTACCGGAGTGGTTGGCAACTCCTGGGCAATCGCCAAGCCGGAAATCCACAAGCAGCACTGCACCAGAGCAAGCGTGAAATATTTCATAAGTGACAACTTCCTTTAGGTTTGAAAATCGCAGACATTCTATAGCAATTGGACGCGCAGCATCCAAATCGGAAAGCGGTTGATTTATCTATGTGCACAAACCGGGCGCCAAGGAAACGATGCAAGTTTAACTGAAAGACTGAGGACCGAGGACTGACACCTAAGGACTGCTTTCATCGTTCTTTCTTTTTTTCAATCAACAACGGGCTCGGCGTGGTTACATGCAACAGCGCTTGCGCATTGCCCTGATTGATCGCGATGGCAAGGTGCCCGCGTGAATCAATGTACAACAGAGGTTTGTCTTTCGGGACATCGCTGAAGGTCCGCACAAACGGCATGGTGTAGGGCTGCTCCGCGATTGTAAACCTCACCTGATCGCCGATCTTGTAACCCAGTTTTGCAAACCGGTCAGCTTCAATGTTGGTGATCAGATTTCCATACGGACCGTCAATGGCAATCACTTCGCCGCTCAATCCGCCAGCCTCTATGGTTGCCTGCACCAGGTTGAGGCGTACTAACTTCGGCACAATCGGACCGACTTGCGTCCAATCATCGCCTCGCGCAAGATGAGCGCCCACAGGAGAAAAGATATCGCGCCCATGAAACGTGGAAGAAAGTTTGCCTCCAATCATCCATTCCGGGTTTGTGATCTCCCGCGCTTCGGCAATGCCATCCCTGTCTTCGATCAGCGTGAGCAGGCCGTTATCCGGCACTACAAAGTACTGGCCGAGCTTCGACTTGGCCACAATCGCCTTGCGGCTGCTGCCAACCCCAGGGTCTATAACCGCAACGAATACGGTCCCCGGCCCGTAGTAAGGCGAGGTCCCCGAAAGATAGCGGGCTCCATCAACAATCGAATAGGGTGTAACGTCGTGCGTAATGTCCATGATCCTGAGCGTCGGGTCAACACGCAGCATCACCGCCTTGCAGATTGCGACTGAATCATCAAGCAAGCCGAAGTCGGTCATGAACACCAGCGTGTGCTCCGCTTTGTTGGGTTGCGAGGTAGGTTCCTGCGCTTGGATCTTAGGGAAAGAGAGCAGAAGCACAGTTACCAGTATTGCTGACGCAGCGACGCCATTTTTGGATGACAGCATGGTTCTCCGCAAGACTTGAATTTTAAACTACGAGGGCAGAACAGGGTTTTCTTAACTTGTCATGTTGAGCGGAGCGCCTGGAGAAAATTTGTTGCTTCGCGAGATGGACCCACTCTACGGCCTGGTTGCACGAAATCTTGAATGGAGTGGGAAGCGGAAGCCTAACTGTTCGCCCGCAGCATCTTCGAGAAAATTCCCTGATGCGACATGTATACCGAAACATTCTCGGGGTGTTTCGACTCCGCGCTTGAGATTATGCAACTGCCAATGGAATCGTGGCGCTCCGCTCAACATGACAGAGGGAAGGACGATGACTAGCTCAAATTTGCCAACAACTGCTCCACCGGGATAGACTGCAACGCTTTCAATGACACCGTGAACAGCCTGCGAGGATCGTCGCTGTACGCGAGAGAATATTTCCCAGGGCCGAATAACTTATCGGAGAAGCTCTCGAAATCCGATTTAAACGCTTCGCGGGTCTCCGTGCGATTCGGCGCCATCAGGCGGTCGTTGACGAAGATTTCAACGTCCTGACCGTTAAAGTGCAGTTGTCCTCCCAGGCTCGTTTCTTCTTCTAAACGCTGCAATGCGCTGAGCGCAGCACGCGTTGCCTGCTTCAACCGGTCCTGATTGCTGCCATCGAGCACGGCCTTGCGGTTGTAGCGGACCCCCAACCGGCTGTCGGTGTTGTCCACGCTGTAGTCGCCATCCAGTCCAATCAGTATCACTCCCGGCCCGGCAGGGACATGGCGGTAATCGGCCACATCCACTAATTGCCCTTCGAAAACCTGTCCCTGGATCCAGTTATGAAACACCGGCACCAGCGGATCGAGGTCAACCCTCTCCGGATCTTTCACCAGGAGTTTCACATTAACGTGCTGCAGTTCCATGTATCGCGGTTCCTTAATTAATATGGATTCGGTTGTTCCGGACGGCAGGGCCATCACTTCGCCACCGCCACCGGCGTCCCCAACCGGTTATTACAACTGTGCGCCGCATCAACAAAAAGCTGTGCCTCATCAATTAGATAGCGGCCTGACTCTAAAGTATAGGTTTGACTCGCTTTCAGGTGGGCATCAAACAGGTAGTTTGCAAACTTCCCACCTGCAAACGGATCAAAGAATAGCTGCGTATCGTAAAACCGCGTGCGAAATTCAGAAATGATCTGGTCCGGATCGTCCGTCACATTGGGATGATTGATCTTTACCAGCCCTTTCGCCGCACGTAGCATAGCTTGATAGGCGGTTTTTCCCGCCTCGTCTGCGAGTCCCTTCTCGAGGGCGAGTTGGGCCTCGAACACCTCGCGTTCGGCAGCAGCCAGATCGAACTCGACCGCCGAAACCACCTCTCCCGCGCACTCGCCTACGCCCATATCTCCCAAACTGTATTCGCGCGGATCTCCCCAATCGCTGAAGTAAGAGCGATCTCCCGCCGGAGGCTTTGTGAGATCGTCCAGCAGATTCTTCAACTCCGCCTTACCGATCCGCTTAACGAAATCCTTGAAGCTTTCTCCGCTGTTCCGTCCAGCCACGTAGCGCTCCGTCAACCGCGTGACCACTTCGGGAATATTCTTGGAAGGCACCGGCACCACCGGCAATCCGTAAGAGCCGGCGTTGTGCTCCCACTCGCCGCCCAGAACGACCTGGAAGTGCGGCACAGCGTATCCAGAAATCTTGCGGCTGACGCCGTAAAAACCTATGTCGGCCACATGATGCTGTCCGCAACTGTTGAAGCAGCCGCTGACTTTGATATGCAGGTTCTGAACTGCCTCATCCAATTCAAAACTCTTCTCCGCCAGTCTTTTGCGCAACTCGCCCGCCAGACCGCGCGAAGAAGAAATTCCCAGCTTGCAGGTATCCGTACCCGGGCAGGAGACGATATCCAGAATCGTTCCAGCTCCCGGCTCAGCCAAACCCACGGCATGCAGCGCGTTGTAGAGCTCTTGCAAATCGCCCTGGCTGACCCAGCGAATCACGAAGTTCTGTTCCACCGTCGTGCGCACGGTTTCTTTGGTGAAGCGCCGAACGATGTCTGCCAAAGACCGTAGCTGGTTGGCCGTAATGTCGCCCAATGGAAGCGCGACCGTCACCGTAACGTACCCCGCTTGTTTCTGCAGACGCGTATTGGTTTTGAGCCAGCGCCCGAAGGCCTCTGAATTCGGAATGGGCCACGTACCCGCTGGCCGCAGCGGCGCTTCTGTAAATTGCTCGGCATCCTTTATAAATTCGGTCCATCTGGGGTCGGGAGTCAGGGTCTTACGCTCTTCCAGCACCAACTCCTTAAATTTCTCGATACCCAAATCGTGGACCAGAAACTTGATGCGCGCCCGGTTGCGGTTCTTCTTCTCGCCCAGCCTGGCAAAGACTCGTGCGATGGATTGCGCCAGCGGCAGTAATTCTTCCGGCGGAACGAAGGAATCAAACAGCTTTGCCTGGTAGGGAACTGTGCCTAGTCCGCCGCCCACGTAGAGTTCAAAGCCGCGCTTTTCTACTCCGTTTTCAATCCGCTTCGTAGCAATGAGTCCCAGGTCGTGCAGACTCGTCACTCCGCAAGCATGTTGCGCGCAACCGCTGAATGCCGGCTTAAACTTCCGGCCAAAGTTCTGGCAGTCAGGATGTCCCAACAGAAATTTCGCCAAGGCATGCGTATAAGGCGTTACATCGAAAACTTCATCGGGGCAAACCCCGGCATAAGGACAAGCCGTAAGGTTGCGAACGCTGTTGCCGCAGGCCTCGCGGGTAGTGATGTTCGCCGCGGCCAGCCGCCGCATCAGGCTGGGCGTGTCGTCAATCTGGATGTAGTGAAGTTGAAAGTCCTGCCGGGTCGTGACGTGGGCAATGCCGTCAGAATATTCTTCCGCCAATTCGCCCATCACCTCAAGCTGCTCGGCGTTGAGCCCGCCACCGGGAATCTTGATGCGCTGCATGCCGGGCGCGTCCCACATTGTCATCGGGCCTTTGGTCAATTCGCCGGAGGAATAGGCGATCTTCTGCACCTTCTGCCCGTCGTGTCTCTGGCCGTTGTCGTAACGCTGCCCATAAGCGCCCCTGCGCAGCCGGGTTTCGGCGAAAAGACGTTCATCCAGCTTGCCCTGTTTTCTCAGGATGATCTCGGTTTCGAACACGTCAATCTCGCGGGCCAGAGTTTCCGGTATTTTTCCCGCGAGCTGTTCTTTCCAAACTGAATTTGAGGCCTTCATGACTTCATTCCTGTCTTGCCTGAATTTTCCTTGCTCAATTCCTGTTGTTGCTCAATTCCTGTCTTGCCTGGAAATGTCTTACTTGGAGACAAAAAAGCACCCTAACCATGTGCTTCTGGTTCGTTTAGGCTTAAGCTTTTATTGGATTTATGACTTGACTGACCGCTTGAGCCCATTACCCCAGAAGACACAACAAGGGCAGCAACAACACATACACACTGTATGGGCGCAAGCACTCATGGTAGATATCCAGTATGAAGGCAACCGGGGCCAAATGCAAGCCCCACGGAATCGTGGGAGTTCGTTTAGGACGTTTCTCGTTATTATAGATTCGGCCGTTGATGGCCGATCCAGACCGCTCGATCACCGATTGTCATATGCACGACAAGGAAGCAATAGCCGCACAGATAGCCTTAGCGTTCGCCGCAGTGGAGTATCCAGGGGATTGGTGTCTCAAGGGCGGTAATGAGGGTGACGAGCCACACTTATTGGAGCAGGAGTTTAAGGGCAAAGCCGACTGGCGAGTCCTGGCCCCGGCGTTCCTGGATCAGGCGCCTGCCGGCTTTGCTTCAGCCCTGAGTTTTTTCTCAGACGAGGCGTTCCGTTTCTATCTGCCTGCTTACCTGATTGCCGACATTCGCGGTCAGTTGGAGCGAAGTAATCCTATCTTCCACTTGACGCATGGGCTGGATGAGACGTCGCGAGGCGAGCGAATCAACCCACGGAGATACGGCGAGCGGACGTGGTTTGAGCACGTTCGTCACAGGTTCGCCATATTTAACCAGGAGCAGGCAGCAGCGATTGTCGCCTATCTCACCTTAAAAAGAGACGAGGATGACTTTGAGCGTCAGCATATTGATGAGGCTCTCAGAAATTATTGGCGCGACCGGGCGTCCTAGTGCTGTTCTCCCTCATAATTCTCTTCAGGTGTCCTCTGTCTCCTTGTGGTTAACTCATTTTGTGGTTAATTCATTTACAATCAGGGGTCTTAAAGGAACTCTATGGATCTTCAAGGTCTCAAAGTCACCTGGCTGGGACACTCCTGTGTTCGTATTGAAACCACCAGCGGGAGCATCATCCTCATTGATCCCTGGTGTAAACACAACCCTGCCTGTCCGGAAAAAGAAAAAGACATTAAGGCGGTGGACCTGATTATGGTGACGCATGGCCACTCCGATCACATGGGTGACGTGGTGGAAATCGCCAAGAAGCACAAGCCCGTGGTGATTGGGATCTTTGAGCTTTGTGCCTGGTTTGGGAGAAAGGGTGTCGAGAAGTTGCAGCCCATGAACAAGGGTGGCTCCCAGACCGTGGCCGGTGTCCGTATCACCATGGTGCACGCCTTACACTCTAGCGGCGTCGAGGATGAAGGGCAGACCATCTACGCCGGAGACCCCTGCGGCTATGTTCTCGAGTTCGACAATGGGCTGAAGATCTATCACGCGGGCGACACCGCCGTCTTCAGTGATATGCAGATCATTCACGATCTCTACAAACCCGATCTTGCCTTGCTGCCGATTGGGGACCACTTCACCATGGGACCGCGCGAGGCCACCTATGCCTGCCGCCTGCTGCGGCCCAAGGCGGTGATTCCCATTCATCACGGTACGTTCCCCATGCTGACCGGGACGCCTGCTGAATTCAAGCACCTGGCCTCCGATCTCGGCATCGAGATCATCGAACTGAAGCCCGGCGAAACCCTCGGCTGATCTTGAAATGGCCCACACATGAACCCCATCACCGCCGAATCCGTCGAAAACTATCTCTATGCGATCTTGCCCCAGCGCGACGAAGTCCTGCGCGAAATGGAGGCCCAGGCCAAACAACGCGATATCCCGATTATTGGCCCCCTGGTGGCGAGTTTTTTGTATCAACTCGCGCAGATCGCCAAAGCGCAAACCGTCTTTGAACTCGGATCGGCCATTGGATACTCCACCATCTGGTGGGCGCGCGCCGTGGGCCCGAACGGCAGGGTGGTGTACACCGATAGCAGTCAGAAAAACGCCGATGAAGCCCGCCGTTACTTCGAGCGCGCGGGCGTAGCCGCCCGCATTGATGTCCGCCTCGGCGACGCGCTGGAAATTCTTTCGGAGGAGAAGCCGGGTTCCTACGACATTATCTTCAACGACGTGGATAAAGAAGATTATCCGCGCGTGCTGCCTCTGGCCACCGAACGCCTTCGCAAAGGCGGGTTGCTGATCACCGACAATGTGCTATGGAGTGGATACGTCGCTGACCCAAACGCGAAAGACGATTCCACCAGGGCGATCCAGGAATTCAACCGGCTCCTGTACGCCTCGCCCGATTTTTTCACCACCATCGTTCCCATGCGCGACGGCGTAGCCATCGCCCAGCGCAAGTAGGATTTCACAATCATATTTTTTGCTTCAATTTCCCAAAACGGTTGATCAAAAACCTGAGGAGCAGGGTAGTACCTTGCATCAGAAAAAGCCCGGCGAACATCATCACCAGGGTAAAGTAAGGGCCCAAAACTTCCTGGCCACGAGGATGTGACATATAAGCAATATTCATCCCCCGCGGACCAACAAACATTCCAACGTTGTGTGGAAAAATCGGCTTAAGGACGGCCAGCACATACAATCCCAGCGCCAGCATGTAACCGACGCAGGCAACCAGGAAAACTGCAAAGCCCTGCACCCCTGTAACCGCCCAGCGTAACGTGCTGCGCAGCAGAAGCAGCGGCGACCTGCTCTTGGCGGCACGGTTCAGCATCAGCTCCAGGCGATACTGCCGGGCAATTTCTTCGGGCGTGCCCACGGCTGCCAGAACTGCCCGGTATTCCTCTTCTGTGGGAGCAGCCGTCTGCAGCAGCCGGTCAAGCACGTGGGCGCGGATCTCACGTATGAATTCTTCCCGTTCGGCTTTGGAGCAACCCGGCATTTTCTTTTCCAGTTCAGAAAAATAGTTTTCAATCATCGGATTCGAAATCGTTGTGCTCATCATGTTCACCTTCCATTCAGGACTGGCTTCAGCAGGCGAGTTAAGTTGGCTGCAAAGCCATTCCAAAACTGCGCCATCGTGGCTGCCTTCTGGCGACCGGCTGCGGTTAACCAATAGTATTTACGCGGATGACCTGCGTCAGCCTCGACCCACTCTGACTGCAGCAACCCTTCTTCCTTAAGGCGCCCCAAAATGGGATACACCGTGCCTTCAGCCAGTACCAGCTTTGAGTCTTCTTCCAGCACGCGCAGGATTTCCAGGCCGTAGAGCCGCTTCTCCCACAAGCTAGCCAGAATAGCCAGCTCCAGGCAGCCTTTGCGAAGCTGTGCCTCCCACTTCTCGTCGGGCTCGGCTTTGGTATTCCTAAGCAAGACCATATACCTTGTATTGCTATGTATAATGCCATGGAATGTCTTTGTCAAGCATTCCTAAGTTTTACGAAAGGAGAATCAATATCTAGAAGTGGTTAAGACTTGGTGAGGCGCGGCCTGTGGGACAATCCATGCAAAGACATTAATGCCTCAGCGTCCTCTGCGGTTTAATTCCTAACAGTTATCGCCCTAAAAACTTCTCGAGCGCTTCGACGTCAGCGTCAGTCATTTTTGCGTATCTCTTTGCGCGCTCTGCGTCGTTATGGTTGATCGCATCCTGGGCCTTCGCTAGATTCATTTTCATGCTGGCCTGTTTGGAAGCGATGTCGCCGCGCAGTCCATAGCCCGCGGCTTGCTGCTGACGCTGCAGATTATCGAGGCTGCTATCCACGGCAGCAGCGCGGCTCGAGAGCTGATCAATTTCGTGCTCGATGGCGTCTAATTCCGCCGTATCCGGCGGTGGCTGGGAGCTGGCGGCTCCGCCATTGCTGGGCGCGAGGCTAGCGTTACCGGCGAATGGCTTCTTTCTCTGCGAGCCAGCGCTCTGCGCGCCAACGACCTCGCCATTGCCATTGCTGTTGACCTCGCCAGGGTTGGGCTCTGTCGCATGATTGTCAGAAGCAGCCGGCTGCTGCGGCTGTGAACTTGTAGTTGGCGGTGAGCTTGTCGTCGTGGATACCTGCTGAGTTCCAGAGTCCTGCGCGTTGGCAGCGGAAGCCTTCTTCCACCTCGGTACATACAAGCCGGCCGCAACCAGAACAATGACCACCACCAATGCTCCCAATGCCATGTATAAGCCGCGATGACCAGTGCCAGTGGGTTGCGGTGGAGGAGTGGGCATCGGCTGGGCCGCGGGCGGTTCCGGGGTCTGCTGCCTGGCGGTCACGGCTGGCGCCGTACGAGCGGCCGCCGGTGTAGCCTTCGTGCCGCTCAGAAAAATCTCTTGCGAGCCCCGCACTGCTGTTATCGCATCATGGTTGGACAGTGGAGCCACGGCGTTCGCAGGAATCTCCTGCGAGCCCCGCACTAACGTCACTTCGTTCTGCATGTCGCGCCCAGCTTGCTTCACAGCCTGGCGAAATGCGTCCGCGGACTGGAAGCGCTGCTCCGGGGCCTTGGCGATCGACTGGAGAATGATGTCATTCACCAATTTGGGAAGTCCAGGCTGCAAATTCACCGGTGGCGTCGGCGGCTGGTTAATCTGCGCGGCCATGATGGAGAAATCGCTATCGCCATGAAAGGGCTTTTCGCCCGTGACCATCTCGTAGAGTGATATGCCAAGCGAGTACAAATCGGAACGTTCATCGGCGGCTTCGCCCTTTACCTGTTCAGGAGACATGTAGCTCAGCGAGCCCAAGGTCGACCCGGTTGCCGTAAGTTTCCTGGGTTCGGTGCCGGAGCGCGCGATACCGAAGTCCATCAATTTCACGGTGCCCTCGGGTGTCAGCATCATGTTGGCGGGCTTGATGTCGCGGTGGATGACGTGCTGCTTATGCGCATAACTGAGCGCGTCCAGCACCTGGTCAACGTATTTCAGCGCCTCCCCGGCCGGGATCGCTCCCTGGTTCAACCGGGACGAAAGAGATTGGCCCTCCACGTACTCCATAATCATGACCAACTGATTCTCGATGGTGAGCGCAGTCAGAAGCGCCGCGATGTTGGGATGCTTGAGGGCTGCCAGCACTTTAATTTCACGCAGAAAGCGGGCGGCTACATCTTCGTGCCCCTGCAGATCGGGCAAAAGCACTTTCATCGCTTCCACACGATCGGTGATAACGTTTCGGACTTTGTAGACGCGGCCCATGCCGCCGCTGCCCAATGTGCTTAGAATTTCGTAGTCCCCGAGCCGTTTGGTGACTGGATCGCTCATCTCAGACTCCTTAAGAACAAATTAAAGTCCCGAATGGAGACCCGCCTCCGAGGCAGAGTGCACTCGAAACCGCTTATCTTGAAAACCGAGGAATACCCGAGATTATGCTCCCGGCCTGATTTTGGGTCAAGTTTAGTAAGTACGAGCCTATTCAGCCGTTTGGATTTCCACGGGGATATCCAGGGGGCGTGTTTCGCAGAACCGGCCACCCACCTCTTGACACTGGCAACCGTGGTGGTAAGATTCTCTTTCCTCTCAACACTTCCAGGAGAATACCGATGAACAGAACATTGTTGCGCGCATTTTTTGTGTGGATGTTGCTTACCGTTGTTGCGGCGGCACAAACTGCCGGTCCTGCCACTGCGCGCAAGAAGCGCGTGGCCGTATTTGATTTTGATTATGGCACCGTCCATAGCGACGTGGGGGCGATTTTTGGTTCGGATGTCGACGTAGGCAAGGGCATCTCTGATCTCCTCGTCAAGTATCTGGTGAAAGACGGCACCTATTCCGTGATTGAGCGCAAGGCCATGGATAAAATCCTGGCCGAACAGAATTTTTCCAATAGCGACCGGGCCAATCCAACTTCGGCCGCGCAAATTGGCAAGCTTCTTGGTGTGGACGCGATCATCGTCGGCAGCATCACCCAGTTTGGAAACGAAACCAAGAACACGAATGTTGGCGGCGCCGGCGGGGGATTTGGCGGCTTTGGCATCGGCGGTTTTGGCCACAAGAAGAGCAAAGCCATCGTGGGCATTGACGCGCGCATCGTCAACATTGATACCGCTGAGATTTTGGGCGTGGCCGAGGGCAAGGGCGAATCTTCGCGCGAGAGCACTTCGCTGCTCGGCGGCGGAGGCAATTGGCACGGCTTCGGCGCCGGCAACGTTGATTTCGGCAGCAGCGATTTTCAAAATACCATCATCGGCGAAGCTGTAAAATTGGCCGTTCAGCAAACCAGTACCGAGCTCATTGCCGATTCCGGAAAACTTGAGGCGCGTACCATCACTGTCTCGGGCCTTGTGGCTGCGGTCGATGGCGGACAGATTGTTCTCAATGTAGGCGCAAAAGCCGGCCTGAAGGTCGGCGACCAGCTCAACGTTGAGCGAGTCAGCAGGGAAATCAAAGATCCGGCAACCGGTAAGGTGATTCGCCGCCTCTCCTCAACCATTGGCGTTGTTCGTGTTACAGATGTGGATGATATCTCTTCTGTATGCACCCCAGTTTCTGGTACGGGATTTAGAGTTGGCGACGCTGTAAAGACTGTGACGCAATAAACGCAAATCACTGATTGACGCATTGATATCGAACAAATGAAAAGGCTCCCACTTTCGTAAGCGGGAGCCTTTACTTTGCCACGAAAAATCCACGCAAAGACGTTAACACCTCTGCGTTCCTCAGCGATTTAATTTTTGTTGGCAACTGCTATATAGACTTCACCGGAATCAGCGTCAGGTCCTCTACCAATCCGACTTCTTTCTGCAAGAACGGCTCGGCATACTTCACCCCGGCCAGCATTCCATAGAATCTGGCCATGGCTTCCACCCGTCCGCGGATTTCGGCGCGGGCAGGGAAGTCTTTGCTGCCGGCCTCCTGATCGGTGAATTGTGACTCGTAGACGTAGAGAGAATCCAGCCGCTGCTCGAACTGTTCAGTAATGTCTACGACAAATGTCGGACGCACATCGTAATACAACGTCGCATAAATAATTTTAAAAGGACGATGCGCCTCGCCCGGCAAATCCAATTTTCTCAAGCCTGCCAGGAAGCAGGCCTCATAGCCCAGCGTGGAAGCCGTGTAGTGATCGGGATGCCGTCCTTGCCAGTAGGGAAGAATCACCACTCTCGGCCTCTGCTCGCGGATCACGCGCGCAACTTTCAGCCGGTTCTCCCAGGTATTCTCCACCCGCGCATCAGGGATATCGAGCGCCGACCGCCAACTGGCTTTAAGGATCTTTGCGGCCGCCGCAGCTTCACGTGCGCGGTCTTCCGCTGTGCCGCGTGTTCCCATCTCGCCTTGCGTGAGATCAAGGATGCCGGTGCGATGTCCGGCCTCGGCCATCTTCAGCAGCGTACCGCCGCAGGTTTGTTCTACATCGTCGCGATGCGCGGCAATGGCCAGGATGTCCAGCGGCTCGCTCACTTTTTTCTTTCCACCAGGAAGTAGGCAAGGTTTTTCAGCGTGTCAGCGCGCCCGCCGAAAGAATCGAGCGCCGAACAACCAGAGGCTACGAGCATGTCCGCCTGTTTGATCGAGGCTTCCACGCCGAACAGGGCAGGGTAAGTAGCTTTTTCTACCGCTTGGTCTTTGCCGGCAGTTTTACCCAACTGCGCCGAAGACTGTGTAACGTCGAGCACGTCGTCGATAATCTGAAACGCCAGTCCGGCCGAGCGCCCGAAATCGCGCAGCCGTTGCAGCTCCGCGTGACCGCAGCCTGCATACAGCCCGCCTGTCACCAGGCTCGCCGTAATCAAGGCGCCGGTTTTGTAGCGGTGAATAAATTCCAGTGTTTTCCCGTCCGGAGTCTTCCGCTCGGCCTCAAGGTCCATGACCTGGCCGCCGATCATGCCTTCTACTGTTCCGGTCGCGTGGGCTATCTCTTCGATGATGCGGACTTTGGCCTCCGCCGGGCAGCGCAGCTTTGCCAGCACCTCATACGCGAAGGTCTGCAGCGCATCTCCCGCGAGGATGGCGGTGGCTTCACCATAGACCACATGGCACGTCGGATGCCCGCGTCGCAAGTCATCGTTATCCAGCGCGGGCAGATCATCATGGATCAGAGAATACGTATGCAGCATCTCCAGCGCCGAGCCCAACTCTTCAACTCCCGCTGGAAGCGAGCCTGCAATCATGCGTGCTGCTTCCATGCACAGGATTGGCCGCAGGCGTTTTCCGCCGGCAAATACACTGTGCCGCATGGCTTTGTGAATGGATTCAGGCTGCTGGTCAGCCGATGGGATCAGGCGATCCAGGGCCGCATCTACGATATGGCGTCCTGCTTCTAAGGTTTCTTGGATCGAGGCAGATGGCATGGGGAAAACATTGAGTATAACAAGAGGGAAGCAAAAAGCCCGGCGTTCAGCCAGGCTTTTTAAGCACAATAATTCAAATTTACGGCCATGGATAGGCCTCGATGGCCGGTTTGAACTGACATCCTCAGGCTGCGGTCGTACGCGCCATGATCTGGGTGCGATTGGCGGCCAGCACGATTCCGCGCACATCTGACGGATGGCAGCAATCCACCGCCCCTACTCCCAGGGCGGCCGACCACATGCGATCATCCGCGAGGCGGTGTGTGCACACGATTTCCACTTTGCTGAACTCCTGCCGCAGTTTATCCACTTCGAATAGGGGCGCCATCTCCAGATCAATCACAGCTACATCTGCGCGGTTCTGCAAAATCGCTTGCCGCACTTCCTGCAAGTCGTGGGCCAGAGAAACCCCCTTGAAATGGCTCTGCAGATTTCCTGCCAGAACCTCAGCATTCCGGGGATCAGTTTGCGCAACAACAAGATTGAGAGGCTTCATACATTTCACCTTGGAAGGCTAGGCCGTTTTCACGGCGGGTGAAAAACTTTGTTTTCCGGATGCGGCGGCAACCGAAAAACTCAAACACTATGGGAACGTTGAATATGTTAAGTCTTCGAGACTGCTTCAGCCGGGCGGTTCTCGAACGGTTCCGGCTGCAATTTCCCGTTCTGCTTCATCAGAATTTCAATCTTGCCTTCGGCCTCATCCAGCTCTTTACGGCACGCGTTCGAGAGTTGTACACCTTCCTCGAATAGCGCTAGGGCTTTTTCCAGCGGGAGCTCACCTTTTTCCAGTTCGTGTACTATTTTTTCCAGCCGGGCCAGGCACTCTTCAAACTTAGGCAAACCAAAACTCCAATGGGCTTATTGTATGCCCAAAACCGAACTTCCCAACCACGAAAGTTTTTAAACGTTCGGGCCTTTTACTTCATATTGGCTCAATGATTAAGTTGCACCATAAGCTGTGCTTCCTACGCAGCTTTATAGGCACTCTCAACCTGTGGTTGCAGGATCTGCCTGCAAGACTCGAAACTAGAAACTTGAGCCGTTTTCGCGGCGTCTGAGCCACGAGGCGAAATCCCGAGCGCAGTCGAGGGATCTGTTCTTTGAAACTCGAAAACTGTTTTCTAGTCCCCAACCTGCACATTAGCTTGTGCATCGTCGTCTCCCAGCGCCCGCAGTACCTCGACCGCTGAGCTGTAGCGCGACTGCGGTGCGCTGAGTTGCACGCCTTGCACCTCACTATGCACAGCCAGCAGCATTTCGCGCGCAATGGCAACGCCTTCGGCGCGGGCAGCGTCGGCGTTGCTGGTCGAAGCCATTCTTTTCATAATGGAATCCGGCACAGAAACGTTGAGCTCGTTTTTCATGAATTCGGCATTGCGCAAGCTGACCAGCGGCCAGATCCCGGCAATAATCGGAATGCGGCAGTGTTCGATGCGCCGCAGGAATATCTCCAGCAGGCTGACGTCAAAGACCGGCTGTGTGATTGCCAGCTCCGCTCCGGCTTCGACTTTGTATTCAAAGCGCCTGATCTCTTCGTCAAGGTTCAGCACACCCGGGTTGGCTCCCACTCCGACCACGAACCCGGTTCCTGTCTTGTTGCCAATCGGATTGCCGCCGATATCCAACCCTCGGTTCAGGTTGTGGACGATATTGACCAGCCCGATAGAATCCACGTCAAACACCGCGGTCGCATCCGGATAATTCCCCAGCTTCGGCGGGTCTCCCGTGACGCACAGAATATTTTTGAGTCCCACGGCCGCCGCGCCCAGCAGGTCCGATTGGATGCTGAGTACATTGCGGTCGCGGCACGTGTAATGCAGGATAGTCTCCACCCCCACCTGCTGCTGGATCAGGATCGAGAGCGCCTGATTGCTCATACGCGCCGAAGCCCGCGGACTGTCGGGAATATTGATAACATCAATTCCCAGCGACTTAAGATAACGCGCCCCTTCGATCTCTTTGCTGCCGTCAATTCCTTTTGGCGGAACAATTTCCACCATGGTCACAAATTCGCCATTGGCAATTTTTGCGCCCAGGCGTGAACGCTGCTCGAGTGCTGGGACCGCAACTTCGGTCTGCTTGGCCGCCTCGGTGACTACCTGGAAGCCGCTGCCTTTGGCCGAGCCCACCCGCAGCGCCGACTTCATTGACCGTATATGCTCCGGCGTCGTGCCACAACATCCTCCCACGACCTGCGCGCCTGCCGCCACCAGCTTGCGGGCATTGCTGGCCATGTATTCCGGGGAGCACAGGTACATGTTGCGGCCTTCGATGGATTGTGGCGGACCGGCATTCGGTTGCGCAATCAGCGGCAGCGGACTGATGCGGCGCACGCGCTCAATCACATCCAGCATGACTACTGGACCGACGCTACAGTTGCAGCCAATCACGTCAGCGCCCCATTCGGTCAGCTTGGCGCCAAAAGTTTCCGGGCTCGATCCGTCCAGGCAATTGCTGTCTTCGTCAATCGTGACCATGGCAACCACGGGAATATCGGCGTTGATCTCGCGTGCCGCCAGAATCGCCTGATGGATTTCCTCCAATGAAGTGAAGGTCTCAAGAAAAATCGCGTCCACTCCGCCTTCCACCAGCGCGGCAATTTGATCGCGGAAGGCCGCGCGCGCCTCTTGCAGTGAAGTTCTCCCCAACGGTTCAATGCGGACCCCTAACGGGCCCACCGAACCAGCAACAAAAAATGTTTGGTCAGTTTCTTTTTTAGTGACAATCTGCCGCGCCAGCGTTGCTCCCGCCAGGTTGATCTCGTGGACTTTGTCCGCAAAGCCGTGGCGCGCCAGCTTGAACGCATTGGCTCCAAACGTATTGGTCTCAATCACGTCGGCCCCGGCCTGAAGATATTCCTGATGAATTCCGCGAATCAGCTCCGGTTGCGAGAGATTCAATTCGTCATAACAGCGATTGATGAAGACCCCTTTGGCATACAGCAGCGTCCCCATGGCCCCATCACACAGGATGGGCCCGGCCGCCAACCGTTTTAAGAAATCTGAAGGCATATTGTTAAGAATATCGTATAACCGGTTTTTTCTCTGCGTCTCCGCGCCTCCGCGGTAAATAAGCAAACCCGAAACTCGAAACTGTCTTTTTAGTTATAATCCCAACGTTCGGCAAATTCCTTTGTAATCATCATTCTGGAGTCCATGTGAGACGAATAGTTCTTTTTCTGTCCGTTGTTGGGGTTCTTTTTTCAATCAGTTGCGGAAGTGGAAGTTCAAGCAGCAGCAGCACCACCACAGGACCAACATCCAAGATCGCCAAGCGCGCTTTTGTTTCCAATCAGGCGACAAACGTGATTGAGATTGTTGATGCCGCCAAAGACTCCCTCCCCACCAATACCACCACTGGGGCGGCCTTTACCATTAGCGCTGGATTCTCTCCCACGCTGATGCTGGAAACCCAGGACAAGAAAGAAACCATCGTCTACGGCAGCAGCAGCAATACTCTGGGTGTGATTAACAACAGTACTGAAACTGTAAGCGCCTCCGTTAACCTGAGTAACCCTACAGAGAGTTTTGTCATCTCCAACGATAATCGTTTTCTCTTTATTGCGGAAAGGAACACCATTCCGACTGGCGCAGCTCGGGCAGGTGCTGTTGAAATTTTTGATTTGAACAACCTCAGCGCGGGCTCCACATTTGTCGCCGTCGCCGGGGCGCGCCGTGTGGTGCTGAGCCATAATGGCAGCACGCTGCTGGTTTTCTCTGACGATTCCACCCCCATTGTCAGTAGTACCCCGAATAACACCAAGGTTTTCTTTATCAATACAGCCAGCACGGCATCCGGGGCAACAGCGGTTCCAGGTTTTGATAACCCCGTTTTTGCTGTCTTCACCAGCGACGATTCAACGGCCTACGTTCTCAATTGCGGCGCTGAATGCGGTGGGACCACCGCCAGTGTGTCCGCCGTTTCAGTCAGTTTGCAGGCCATTACAGCTACCACACCTGCCCTTCCTGCCGCTCGCATCGGATTGCTAAATGGAACCACCTTGTATGTAGCGGGAACCACATTGGGCAGCGGGCAGTTGAGTGCCGTCAATGTCAGCTCAATGACCCAGATCGGATCCAGTGTATCCATTCCTGATGGCGTCCACGATCGCATCGCCTTGGGCAGCAACGGCAAACTCTTCGTTGGAGCCCGCGCCTGCTCGAATACTACCCAGGGATGTCTTGCCATTTACGACACTGCCGCTAATACGGTCGTGATCCATGGGCCTTACGGAAGCGGATTCGGCACCACTTTGCCTGGAGACATAACAGCCCTCGAACCCATCCCAGGTCGCAACGTGGTTTACGTCTGCGAGGGTGGCGCACTGCGGATTTACGACACTACAACCAATACTTTGCAGACAACTCAGATTACGATCGCGGGCAAAGACGTAGACGTAAAAGAAGTTTTCTGACGTAAATTCCTGCCGGCCGTAGAGACGTAGCTTGCTACGTCTCGCTTGCTCGAAACCTGAAACTCGAAACTTGAAACTTTATTTCCCCTCCAACCTCAGCCGATGCGCCCCCGCCTTCTCCACCGCTGCCTGCGAGAAGGGAAGGGTAAATGTTTGTCCTTCATACCACGCTTTCCACTGGTCCATATAATGTGGGCTGAAGATCTGGCCTGATTCGCCGGTGACAATATTCAAGGTTGACCGGTCAAGGTCTGCAAAATCCACGGTCAGCCGCTCCGAAGGACCAAACGCCCTCCCGACCTGCTTCACCGTCCAGCCGTCCCCTGATTGTTTCACCCGCCCGGGTCCCGAGAACCAGCGCAGCAGCGGAATCTTGCCAAAAATCGGATGCTGAAATTCCAACGGATACGCCCACCCCTTCTCCCATGATGCCAATCTACGGGGAGCGTCTGTTTCTGTGATGGCTTGCTCCACCGCTGCAGTTAGCAGTTGATCATAATTGCCAAAACCGGCGGGCAGCCAGTACTTCGGACGCTTCGTCAGCAGGTTCTCCCATGCGACTGAGGATTCGTACCAACTGTAGTCCTCGACATGAGATCCCAGCAATAATGTTTTCAGTTTGCTTTCACTTTTGAGCGTGATCGTGGCCGCAGCCGAATCTGCAGTCATGCGTCCATCCCACGAGCGCATGATCTCCGCCGCCTCCCGTGCGCGGCTCGAAGCTGTTTTGGAGTGGTCAATCGCCGCCACAAAGTGCTCGGCGCAAAATTTGTCGAACTCCGAATCAATATCGGTTTGCAGGGCGAGCATGTCGGACGGGGAAAATTTGTTTCCCGACTCCAGCACGCTGTAAATGCGTTGCGTGCGGTAAGGTGAGCCCCAGTCCGTGCTGATCGAATACGGATATCGGTCCGGCGTTATGCGTCCATTCGCCGTCGCCAAAATGCCCGAGGGCGGATCATAAACACTCGGCATCTGGTCGTAAGGGATGTAGCCCGTCCACTCGTGCGCGTCATCGGCTCCCGAAACCGGCAGTGCTCCGTTGCCCGACCGGCGCAGGGGAATCGCGCCCGTGCTCTGATAACCAATGTTCCCATCCACATCGGCATAGACGACATTCTGCCCAGGGATCTTAAGCCGGCCCACTGCATGGCGAAACTCATCCCAATTCTTTGCCTGGTTCAGATCATCGAAGGGAATATCCAGATTCAAATCATGCAGCGTCCATCGCAACGCGATCTTCCGCCTCTCTCCCGGCATCAACTCGGTCACAACCGGTCCATGCCGCGTGGAAACCACGTCGAGAGAAATGTCCCCCTGGCCTTTCACATGGATAACTTCGCGCCGATGCTCCGGCTGCTTCCACCCGGCGGGCGTTTGATATTCACCCTGCGCGTTGAAATTCTCAATAAAGATATCTTCAACATCCGGACCAAGGTTAGTGAATCCCCATGCAATCCGCTGGTTGTGTCCTACAACGACGAATGGAAATCCAGGCAGCGTGACTCCGGCCACATCGAATTCGCCCGCGGTAAGCTGCGCTTCATACCACACACTGGGAACCTGGTGGTGCAAATGCATGTCATTCGAAAGCAGCGGTTTGCCGCTGATAGTATGCGCCCCCGAAACCACCCAGTTATTGGAACCAGGAACCAGCGCGTCATCTTCGCCAAAAGGATCGCGCGTAGAGACGTAGCTTGCTACGTCTCCATTCCCTGAAGAATCTTGGTGAGGTAGGGCAGGGGACCATTGAATCTTTCGGAGGGGCACGGCTTCAGCCGTGCCGAAAAAGTTGGCTAAAATCCGCTTCCGCTCTGCCGAAGGCAAGCGCGGAGCGTCAGCGGAGCGCCAAAATAAATGTTCTTGCCCAACTCCAGCAATATTTGTTTCCGAACTCGAATCATCTTCATCATCAGGATTTTTCTTTACCGGTTCTGCCTCTTTCTTGGCGGCTTCCGCAGGCGGCCGGTCCCGCCACGACGAATTCGGATACAAATCTGCCGCCTTTTGTGGCCCCAGAATCGCGGTCAGTTTTTCGCGCAGCAGCTTGGTTTCAAACTGGTCGTGGCTGAGGTTCTGCGCCATCTGCGCGCCGATCAGAAAACTATCTTCCACCGTCCACGGCTTCGGTTCGTACCCCAGCAAGCGGAATTCCAGCGGAAGCCTGTCGCGATGGCTCTCAATGTAGGCATTGACTCCGCGCGCGTAAGCTTCGAAAAGAGTTTTTTCGCGGCTCTCCATGCGGCTGGCGCTGTGCTGGGCCACTTGACGTAACCCAAGAATGCGCTGCTGCCGGTCGTGCTCGATCAGGTCGGACCCGAAAATCTCGGACGTGTCCCCGGCCGCATAGCGGCGCGTGATGTCCAACTGCCAGAGCCGGTCTTGGGCGATGACGTAACCCTGCGCAAACAGTAAGTCGGGAAGATTCTGCGCCCGGATGTGTGGCACCCCTTGTGCGTCGCGGATCACCTCCACCGGCGCCGCGAGTCCACTCACCGTGATCGTGCCATCCACCTGCGGCAACGACGATCGAGCAATGAAATAAACGGCTGCGGCAAGAGCCACACAGATCAGGGCCAAGGCTCCCAACACCCATAGAAAAATCTTTAAGGCACGACGCTTTCGAGGCTTGAGGCTGGCAGGAGTGACCGTGGTAGCAGACATGGTCTTGCCACATTGTCTCATCCCTGCATCCACTCGTCACTATGGTTGACATCGCAGGCATGAAGTGAATGTTTTACCGTTGTTCTTCGCGCCTCCGCGGTAAAAATTGCGACTTGGTACTGACAACCGGGGACGATTTTGTTGTAACGCTGTAGATACTCTTTACACTATCTGCCTTGAATGCAATTTTTTTTTGCTTTATACCTGTTTTTTTGGTACTGTTCGCCCAAGACTCTAGTGCAATCCTGCGGCGGTTTTTCCGCAGGGCGTATTGAAACCAATACGTCGAATTACGGGGCAGGCAATTGGCCGCGATGTTTGTGCCGCTATGGGAAGTTTCCATAGCGTGCCCTGCGCAGTAAAAATTAACCCTGTAGGAGGTAATTCTGTGAGTACTGCACCTAGTCCGGCTTCCACCCCCGCTTCCGGCGGTTTGGCGGATAACACCGCTGGCATGCTTGCCTATATAACAATCATCCCGGCGATTATCTTCCTGGTGATGGAGCCTTACAACAAAAACAAGTTTGTGCGCTTCCACGCCTTTCAAAACATCTTCTTTGCAATAGCACTCACCGTGCTATGGATCGTTCTGATGATTTTGGGGTTTGTTCTGGATATTATCCCGATCCTTGGATGGATCCTCCATTTATTGCTCGCAGCCGGCCTTGGCATCGGCAGTTTGATCGTCTGGGTCATGCTGCTCATCAAGGCCAACAAGGGCGAGAAGTGGAAGCTGCCTTACATCGGCGAGATGGCCGAGAAGCAGGCTAACAGCGTCTAGCACCTCAATCGTTCAAAAGCGGGAGCCCACTGCTGCTCCCGCTTTTACTTTTCTATCCCGAGAATACCGCCAAAGGTCTTGCGGGTTGTGGTATGCCATCCTGACTTGTGAGTATTTCCTTTGTGTTCCTTTGTGCCCTTTGCGGTTTAAGCTTTTGACTTTACACTTGACATCCATCCCCCGGAATGAGATTCCTATTAGCTTTTACCTTTTCAGGTGGTCCAATTGAGAGTCCGGGTCTTTTATCACGATCGTTGCTTTGACGGCGCTGCCTCGGCGGCCTTGTTTGCCCGTTTTTACCGCGAACGCGTGCGCGACGGCGCCGAGTTTGTCTTTTCCGGCCTGGTGCACCGTGCCGGTTCGTTATTTGACGAGTCCAAGTTTGATGGCGACGAGAACGCCATCGTGGATTTCAAGTATTCCACCTCGCCCAGGATCACCTGGTGGTTTGACCATCATCAGAGCGCTTTTCTTACCCCTGAGGATGCCGCCCACTTCGAGCAGCAGCCCAGCAGCCGCAAGTTTTACGATCCCGACTACAAGTCCTGCACCAAGCTGATTGCCGTCATCGCCGAAAAGCACTTTGGATTCAAGGTTGAGCCGGTAAAAGAGTTGGTGGAGTGGGCCGATATCATTGACGGAGCGCAATTTGAAAGCGTCAACGTTGCCGTCGAAATGCGCGAGCCCGCCATGAAGCTCACCATGGTGATCGAATCCAACCAGGACCATCAGTTCGCCAGCCGGTTGATTCCGTTGTTGACCGAACGGCCCTTGGCCCAGGTCATTGCCGAGCCTTTCGTCGCCGAGCGCATTCCTCCCTTGCTGGAGCGCCACCAGAAGTCCATTGAGATCGTCCGGCAGCGCTCCGAGTGCAAAGATGGCACTATCTTCTTCGACATCACCGATCAGGACCTGGAAGGCTACAACAAGTTCATCCCCTACTATTTGCACCCCGACTGCACCTACAGCGTCGGACTGAGCAAGAGCAGCTTCCGCACTAAGGTTGCCGTAGGCTCTAATCCCTGGGCGCATGCGGAAAACATGGTGAATCTCGCCGAGATATGCGAACGCTACGGCGGAGGCGGCCATGCCCGCGTCGGCGCAATCTCTTTCGAACCCAATAAGTTCGAGCAAGCGCGCAAAGCCGCCCGCGAGATCGTGGAAGAACTACGCACCAGCTACCGCGCAGAGAAGTCGTAAGTCACAAATCGTAAATCGTACTTCTGACTTCCCCCAGGCCTCTGCGTACCTCCGCGTCCTCTGCGGTTTAATTCTTACTGCCAACTGTGTTCAAGCTTTTAGCTTTTGCTTCCGCCCCAATCCATGGTATAGATAAACACCCGTTTTTCCAGTCGTATTAGGTGCATTGCTGTAGCATTTTCATGCTGTAAAAAGATTCCGCCAGCTCTGTGAGGAGGAGCACACATGTTTTGTCCTAATTGCGGTGCCAACAATGCAGACACAGCGACCATGTGCGTGCAGTGCAACCAGGCCATTCCCCAGTTTTCCTCGAGTCCGCAGCCGCCACAACCGCTGCAGCCTTCACCGGCCGCTATACCTGCGCTGGGGCAGCCGGGCGTAGTGGCTCCTCCGCAGTCTCTGGCTCAGATTCCTAACTACCTGACGCAATCCATCATCATGACGGTGGCTTCCGTCCTCTGCTGCAGTCTTTTTTCTTTGCCTTTCTCCATTATTGCCCTGGTCTATTCCACCCAGGTCAACGGCAAGATCGCGGCCAATGATATCGCCGGTGCGCTTTCGGCTTCTAAAAATGCCAAGCTTTTCTGCTGGATTGCTTTTGGAATCGTCATGGCCGGGGTTGTACTGAGTATTGTCTATATCATATTGATCATGGTGGGGGCGGCGGCAAACGTATTTCAACAACACTGATGATTGCCATCTGGCCTGTCTCCCGCGAAAAGTAGTAAGGAGGAGCACTTATGTTCTGTCCCAATTGTGGTGCCAATAATGCAGACACGGCAACTGTGTGTATGCAATGCAACCAAGCCATTCCCCAGCTCTCCTCCGCTCCTCTGCCGCCGGGGCCGCCGCCAACTCCGCCCACTGGTGTACCGGATGTGCCCGCTACGCCCGGCGTTCCGCCTCCAACCATTGCCAGTGTTCCTAACTATCTCGTGTTTTCCATCATTCAGACGGTTGTTTCTCTGATGTGTTGTGGTCTCACTTGCGGCATTGGTTTTATTCCCTTGGCTTTGGCCGTCATCGCATTGATCTTTTCTGTTCAGGTCAACAGCAAACTGGGGAAGAACGATCTGGCGGGGGCGCAAGCATCCTCTAAGAACGCCAAATTATTTAATTGGATCACGTGCGGCTTGCTGGTTGGAGCTATTGTGCTTTATTTCCTGTTAGTATTCTTCGGCGCTATGGGTAACTATTGGGAGCACCGTTTTTAGTTTCTGGCGACTCCAAGGAGCATCGCTGATGGCAGTTCTTCCCAGCTTGGCCGATATTGAAAGTCCCAGACTGCGGCACGCAATATTTTGGACGGGAGCAGCTTTCTGCGCAGCAGGTGCGGCTGTGGTCTATCACTGGAACCCTGAAGGCGCCGGGTTTTTCCCCACCTGCCCTCTGCGTACTTATACCGGATACTATTGCCCCGGCTGCGGCGCGACCCGTGCACTTCACCACCTCTTGCACGGACATATAGGCACCGCATTCGGTTACAACCCCTTGTTCGTCCTCAGCGTGCCTTTCTTGGCCTACTGGATGATCTCTGAACTGTTCTTGCTTCTTGGCGGACCGGCGCTCCCCAGGATTCCAGCTCCAGATAAGTTCATGTGGCTTGCCTTGGTTATCGTCGTCACTTTTGGGGTGGCACGCAATATTCCATACTACCCGCTCACGCTGCTTGCACCGCACTAGTAGCGCCGACGTCGTGGGTAGTTTCCGAAGTTTCCATCGAAACACTGTCATCCTTCGCCACGTGGCGAAGGATCTCCGATGGCGATAGGAATCACCAGCGGCTGGAATCGGCCTTTCGCTGGGTTTTGTCCCCCGTGCTTACGGGCATCGAAAGTTTTTATTTTGCGTGCGAAAGAACATCGCCGTTCTATGCCGTTTTAACTATTTCTGTAAGAGCTCTATTAAGCTTTTGTCATCCCGACCGGAGCCGCTCTTTGCGGTGGAGTGGAGGGATATAGATTTTTGCGCGCCCTTTCAGATTCGCTGTTCATCCTGAGCACGTTGTTACCTTACATAAAAAACTAAACAAGTCTAAACAGCGCAAGCGCGCTTCTTAAATCCCCTTTTTCTCAATCACCCGCGCACTCAACATGACCCCCGGACGGTTGTCATGCAACTTGATGGGAAAAAGAATGACGTTCCACACCCATCGCGGATTTTTTTTGGGTAACAAAGGAAAGCCGCGGAAGCTGCGGTCAATGTAAGTCTCGCGTGTATCGGCGACAGTGCGAATGTTCTCCAACCACTCCGCGCTGACCTCAGGAAATTCCTGGAAAAGATTTTTCCCTGGAAACCACTGCCGTTTTTTTTCAAACAGTGCTGCACAGGTATCGTTGACGTACTGCCAGTTGCCCTCGCTATCCATGATCTCGACCACCACGTCGTCTCCCATGGCCATGCTGATGCGCGAATAGTAAAAGTCACGCGCATCCACCACCACTGGCTTTCCGCGCTTCTTGGCCTCGAAGGAGCGCAACGCCGCCAGCATGTCCTCCACCGAGCTGTATCCCTTGAGCAGGTGCATATCTTCAATGCCGCCGAACTTGCGCTCCAGCGTGGCGGAAAGAATGATAATCGGAACCTCGGGACGCGTCTGCCGCAACTTTTCGGCTACATCGGTTCCAAATTTTCCCGCGCCCAGATGATAGTCGAGCACGGCAATGTCAATTGCCTTGAGTTGCTCTTCCGCGGCTTCAATGGACGAGGCCGTCAGCACCTCGTAACCTTTTTTACGCAGGATCGTGGCCCGAAGAACCAGGTTTTCTTCGCGATCGTCGAGCAAAAGTACACGAATCGGTCCCTTGCCCTCGCTCTTACGCTGAATGGTGGTAACGGTCTTGTCTTCGCTCATGGGGAGGTCGCGAATTTATTTGTATTCTTGTTATTTGTCTTCTGGATTGTCCTGATTTTTGCCACGTACCGCTTTAGCAAGCTCAGGCAATTTATTAAAAAGCGCAATGCTGCGCAGCCACTGCTTGTTTTCGATGGCGGGAGACCCGCTCATCACCTTACCCGCGGGCACGTCTTTCAGGATGCCGCTTTGCGCAGTGACCACAACCCCGTCGCCGATGCGGCAATGCCCGGCCGAGCCTGCCTGGCCGGCAAATACGGCATTGCTGCCCACCTCCGTCGAGCCTGCCAGCCCTGCCTGCGCGCACAGCAGGGTATTGCTGCCCACCTTGGAGCCATGGCCGACTTGCACCAGGTTATCAATTTTGACTCCGCGTCCAATGCGGGTCTCGCCAATACTGGCGCGGTCTACACAGGCATTGGCCTGCACCTCGACCTCGTCTTCCAGCACTGCCGGCCCGGATTGAACGATCTTGTGCCAATCTCCGGCGTTGTCCCGGGCAAATCCGTAGCCATCTGCGCCGATAATGGCGCCATTCTGTAGGATGACGTTATTGCCGATCCGGCAATGCTCCCGCACAACGGCATGGGCGTGCGCAAAGAAGTTGTGGCCAATCCGCGCACCGGGATAAATCACCACATGCGGTAGAAGAACACAGTTATCGCCGATCTGAACGTCGTCGTAGACGACCACGTAGGCCCCAACAGAAGCGTTTTTTCCGAGACGGGCCGAAGAGTATATGACCGCACTGGGATGAATCCCAGGCACATACTGTGGCGGCTTATAAAAAAGTTCGATGGCCTGGGCAAATGCCAGATAAGGATTTTTTGTTCTCAGCGTCGGCACGCTCAAAGCAGGGAAGTCATTGGCCACAATGACCGCTGAGGCACGCGTATTCTTCGCTGCCAAAGCATACTTGGGATTGGAAACAAATGTAATGTCGCCGGCCTGGGCGTCTTCAATGCCGGCCAGCCCGGTGATCTCAACCTCTCCGGGGCCTTCCAGACGCACATTCAGCGCGGCTGCAATTTGACTGAGTTTCATGCTCATGCTGCAAATCCTGAAGAAAAATTTGATTGTACTTGAGCAGAGGTATGCCAGGTCGCTAAATTTTGACCGCGCAACCAGGAAAGCGGCGAATTATTCTGAAAACATCGGTACCTGGCCCTCGGCTGTCGGCAATGTTTTCCGGCGCCGCGCCTGCGGGCCGCCAATCACGGCCAGCACGGCCAGCGATTCCAATGCTTGTTTCGGAACAAATATCCGTTGCGTATTGGACCGTGTATCGGGAGGAATGATGAGAAATCCATCCGCACTAAGCTGTGTCAGCTCATTCGGCATCATGCCTTCAATGACCTCACCATCCCGGAACCTCAGCCGCACCCAAAGTCCCTCGCTGCGGGGGCGGGCGGCAAAGGTTTTGCGGTTGAGCGACTCGGAATCATTGAACTCCCGGACAAAATACACTCCCTTGATCTCTTCCAGATCAATGAATACCTGCTTGCCGCTGGTGTTCAGCAACTCCAGTTTGCCCTCGGTCACAAAGCTGGCTGGCGACACATGCCCCTGGACTGCGTCCCGATCTAGCTTGCGCACGATTACTTTTTTATGAGTCGAAGGCATGGTAGGTATCGGCAATCACCCCTAGCTATTGTATTGGGTTATTCTCGCATTTTTACCTGTTTTCGTGTCAGACTAACCTCAAAGTAGCCAAAGAGACAATGTTCATGATATGTTAAGGGGTTTGTGACGGGCCCTTGAAGCGCATTACCAGCCGTATAAGTCTATTATCATGAGCAACTTGCAGACAGAAGACCACTTCCGCAATATGGGGGAAGTGTGTTATCAGGAGTGTTTAGTCCCCGTCCATGGCTGATTACATTTACATGATGGAAAGCCGGCTCACGCCGGAACAACAGCGGGCTGTAGCTTTGATTTCAGAAGCGGCACGCGCTCACGAGATGAACATTTTCCTCACCGGAGGAACGGTCCGCGATGTCATCAGCGGATTTCCCATTCGCGATATTGACCTGACGGTCGAGGGTAACCCCTTCAAGCTGCAAAAAGACCTGGAAAAGGGCGGCGCCACCATCCAGGACGCCGACGAAGACTACCGCGAACTCTATGTATCTTATCCGGGAAGCGTGCGCCTCAGTATTAATATGGCGCGGCGGGAATCCTATCCCAAGCCGGGAAGGGCGCCTGAGATTGCTCCGGCTTCGATCATGGAAGACCTGCGGCGCCGCGATTTTACGGTCAACGCCATTGCGCTTTCGTTAAACACCGGCTCCCGCGGTCTGATGCTCGACCCCAGCAACGGCGTTGCCGACATTGAAGCCAAGCTGCTCCGCGTCTTACATAACTATTCGTTCCTCGAAGATCCTTCGCGTTTGATCCGCGCCACGCGTTTTCTTGCGCGTTTTCACTGGAACTTAGAAGAGCGGACGCAAGCCCGCTATGCCGCGGCAATCGAGAATAATTACATCGAATATCTCCATAACGAGCGGGTGATTGGCCAGGAGACCGAGCAACTGGCGTACGAAGATGAGCCTTTGCCCATCATGAAAGCTCTGGAAAAAGAGGGCTGGCTGAAAGTGTTGCATCCCCACTGGAGTGTAGCCAAGGTAGATACCGCTGGGTTGACGCAGCTTTTAAAGACACGGCAGCAGATGTCGGAGTTGGGATACGCCGCCAACATCGCGCCCGCGGTGATGTATTTCCTGACGGCGCGCTTGAGTGAACGCGAGACCACTGAGCTGCAAAAGCATATTCTCCACAAAGGACTGGTGAAATCCTGGCAGAGCCTGGAATCCGATGCCAAGGAATTAGCCCACAGGCTTACCGGCAAGGAAGCAGCCACACCTTCGCGTACATGGCATCTGCTCTCTGCCAGCCGGCCGGAGATGATCATCTTCCTGGAGACGACCTCGCGGCAACAATCGGTCGTCCATAAAATACGTAATTATCTGGGTAAATGGCGGCAGGTAAAGCAACGCTTCCCATTGCCGGAAATGATCGAGATGCGCATCACGCCGGAGCTGCCCGTCTACCAAAAGCTGGTGGATGACATGTTCTTCCTGATGCTCGATGGCAAACTGCGTAACAGCACGGAGATAAGAAAATTTCTCAGGCCTTATGAACCACCACCGCCGCCTCCACCACCGCCGCCCCCAGTCAAACGCGGACGCGGAGCTAAAGCGGAGCCCCCGGCGCCTGCGACTGTGCCTGCAGTGGTTCCTCCGCAGAAGGGCAAAGGAAAAAGAGGGCCCAAAGGAAAAGCTGTTGTTGTTGCTGCGGCGCCTGCTGCACCGCCAGCGGCGGCGAAACCGGTGGTGCACGGCAAGCACCCAGTGCCGCCGGAAGCCGCGAAGAAGCCGCCAATTCCCGTGGGGAAAGATAAAAAAGCTCCGGCACCGGCGCCACCCGAAAAGCCGAAAGCTAAACCTGTGCCCGAAAAAGCCAGCAAGAAACCGGCGAAGGCTAAAGCGGCCGCTAAGGACAAAAAGAAGAAAAAGCGGTAGTTCTGAGATGGAGGGCCGGTCCTTTCGGGACTTCATCCACACCCACGAGCTTTATTGTTCCAAGAGATACTTCAAACAGAGGTCCGCTAAGAGTACTGCCCGGTTGCACAATTTTGCGGCATAGCTCTTAGCGGAACTACTCGTTACAATAAAAATAGTCCATGTCTGAGTTCGTTCACCTACATTTGCATTCGGATTACTCGCTGCTCGATGGCGCCTGTGACGTCGAGAAGCTGGTTAATCGCGCCAAGGAACTGAAGATGCCGGCGGTGGCCGTTACCGACCACGGCAATATCTTTGGGGCATTCGCATTTTACGATGCCGCCCAAAGGGCCGGCGTTAAGCCCATCATTGGCTGCGAATTGTATGTCTGCAAAAAAGACAACCACCGCGATCCGCCCGAGGGCGATACCTACAACCATCTTTGTGTACTTGCGGAAACCGATGAAGGCTACCGCAACCTGGTCAAGATCACCTCAGAGGCCTCTTTGCACGGCTTTTATTACAAGCCGCGCATCAGCAAGAAGTTTCTCGCCGAGCATTCCAAAGGATTGATTGGCCTCTCGGGGTGCCTGAAAGGCGAGGTGGCAGAATTTCTAACGGAAGGCAAATACGACGCAGCCCTGAGCGCGGCTGGCTTCTACCGCGAAATATTCGGAAAAGAAAACTTCTTCCTTGAAATTCAAGATCAGGGACTTGAACTCGAACACCGTATTCACAACGATCTCTTTCGTCTGGAAAAAGAGACTGGCATCCCCATGGTGGCGACCAATGACAGCCACTACCTCTGCGAGGACGATGCCCAGGCCCACGATGTCCTCGTCTGCGTACAAACCGGGAAGACCGTGCAGGATACCAACCGGCTCAAGTTCCACGGCAATCAGTTTTTCGTGAAATCGGCGGAAGAGATGCAGCGCGTGTTCAAGGATGTGACCAGCGTCATCACGCGGACGATGGGCATAGCCGAGCGTTGCAACGTGAAATTAGGCAAGGTCAAGAACCCGTTTCCGTTTTTTGAGGTCCCCAGCAGTTACACCCTGGACAGCTATTTTGAACACGTCACCCGTGAAGGATTTGCTCGACGACTGAATCTGCTCCGCGAGGCGGAGCGCCAGGGACGTTTGAAGAACCCGATCACCGCCTATGAGCAAAGGCTGACGCAAGAGATTGCCATCATTCAACAGATGAAGTTTCCTGGCTATTTCCTTATTGTTTGGGACTTTATCCGTTATGCTCGCGAACATAATATTCCAGTCGGTCCGGGCCGTGGCTCGGCGGCCGGTTCTCTGGTTTCTTACGCGCTCGCCATCACCGATATTGATCCTTTACAAAACGAGCTTCTCTTTGAGCGTTTTTTGAATCCGGAGCGCGTCTCGCTGCCTGACATTGATATTGATTTCTGCATGAACCGCCGCGGAGAGGTGATTAATTACGTTACGCAAAAGTACGGACGCGACCAGGTAGCACAGATCATTACATTTGGCACCATGGCGGCCAAAGCAGCGATTAAGGATGTGGGCCGCGCCATGGACATGCCTTACAACGAAGTCGACCGCATCGCCAAGATGGTCCCCACCACTCTTAATATCAAACTCGATGATGCGTTAAGAGACTCACCGCCTCTGCAGACTGCTTACGAAAATGAACCACAGGTGCGTGAGTTGCTGGATACGGCGCGCAAGCTCGAAGGACTGGTTCGTAATGCCGGTGTGCACGCCGCTGGAGTGGTGATTGCCCCCGAGCCGCTGACCAACCTGGTGCCGCTACACCGCACCAAGAACGATGAAATCGTAACCGCCTTCGACATGAAGGCCATTGAAAAGATGGGCCTGCTCAAGATGGATTTCCTCGGGCTCACCACGCTCACCATCGTTGATGATGCGCTCAAGCTGATCGTGCAGCGGGAAGGCAAGTCGCTTGACTTGAACCAGATTTCGCTGGATGACGCTGCCACCTATGAAAGAGTTTTTCACACCGGGCTGACCTCGGGCGTGTTCCAGTTTGAATCGCACGGCATGCGCGATGTCTTGCGGCGCTACAAGCCGAACGTGGTGGAAGATCTTACCGCTTTGAATGCACTTTACCGGCCAGGGCCGATTCAAGGCGGCATGATTGATGACTTTATTGAGCGCAAGCACGGCCGCAGAAAAATCGAATACGAACTGCCCGAGTTGGAAGCAATCCTGAAAGAAACCCTGGGCGTGATTGTTTACCAGGAGCAGGTGATGCAGATCGCCAACCGGCTCGCTGGATATTCCTTGGGCGAAGCCGACCTGTTGCGGCGGGCCATGGGTAAGAAAAACGCAGAAGAGATGGCGGCGCAGCGCGAGCGTTTTGTTAAAGGCGCGATTGATCGCGGGTTTCCTGAGAAAAAAGTAGTCCGAATCTTCGATCTGATGGAGCAGTTCGCCGGATACGGCTTCAACAAATCACACTCTGCTGCGTACGCCCTGCTGGCCTATCACACCGCATGGCTCAAGACGCACTATCCGGTGGAGTTCATGGCCGCTCTGCTTACATCGCAGACCGGCAGCACCGACAGCGTGGTGAAGTACATCAATGAATGCCGGGAGATGGGAATCCCTGTTGAAGCCCCTGATATCAACGTCAGCGATGCTTATTTCACGCCACACGAGAGTGCAATTCGCTTTGGGCTGGCGGCGGTCAAGAACGTGGGACAAAACGCCATTGACTCTATTGTTACTGCTCGTAAAAAAGAAGGGAAATTTAACTCCTTTTTTGAATTTTGCGACAAAGTAGACCTGCGTCTGCTCAATAAGCGCGTGCTGGAATCGCTCATCAAAGCCGGAGCCATGGACCCATTGGGAAAGCGCGCACAGCTCATGGCGGTCCTGGATAAAGCTATGGAACAGGCACAAAAATCGCAGCGCGACGCGGAATCAGGCCAGCATGGTTTGTTTGGCGTTTTTGATGATGGACCGTCCCCGGCAAGCGAGAATGGGCATCTGCCTGACCTTCCGGATTGGGATGAGCACCAGCGACTGTCGTCAGAAAAAGAAGTGTTGGGTTTCTTTATCACCGGCCATCCGCTGGAAAAATACAAATCAAAGCTGGAAGATTTCAACGCAATGGATACCGAAGCCATTTCTGGGCTGAAACAATCCACCGGCAAAGACGAGATCTTCGCCGCCGGCATTATTGCCAACCTGCGCGTGCTGAAATCAAAAAAAGGCGACTTCTACGCGCAAGGTACGCTTGAAGACATGGTGGGAGCGGTTGACATCCTGGTTTTTCCCGAGGCTTACCGCCGCCTACAAGATAAAGTGAAGCTGGAAGTCCCTGTGTTGGTGCGCGGCGGAGTTCGGGTGGAAGAAGGCGCAAATCCCAAACTTACCGTGGGAGATATTACTCCGCTGGAACAGGCCCAACCCAAACTGCCGCGTTCCTTGCGCATCCGTATCGCGCTGGAGAGCGCCAGCCCGGGAACAATAGACGCCCTCCATTCGCTTTGCATCGAGAAACGCGGCGAGGCCAAGATATTGTTCGATGTGGAACGCGCCGGCGATTTCATGGTGGTCATGGAGCCCGACGGATATAATGTTCTTCCTGACCGTTCCTTTATGAACCGGGTGGAAGAGTTGCTGGGACGCGGTGCAGTTCGCATTATTGACTAAATAAAATCCATCAGACCAACGGGAACCAAATTTGGAAGCTTCCACGAAAACGCAGCGCGAATTGGAAATAATTGAACGGCAGATTGAGCAGTTGCAATCTGTCGCAGGCGAAAACCAGGAAGCGCGTACCCGCCTGCAAAAACTCCAGGAACAAGTGAGTACGTTGCGCCAGCAGCTCCATTCCCATATGGACGCCTGGCAGAAGACGGAACTGGCCCGTCATGCGCAACGTCCTTATACGCTCGACTACATTGAGCGCATCTTTACCGACTGGAGTGAAATTCACGGAGACCGTTTTTTCGGCGATGACCCCGCTCTCATCTGCGGCATAGCCCGTTTTCATGGGAAAGAGGTGGTTGTATTGGGCCACCAGAAGGGCCGCGACATCAAGACGCGAGTTTACCGCAACTTTGGCCAGGCCAACCCAGAGGGCTATCGCAAATCTTTGCGGGTGATGAAGTTCGCAGAAAAATTTAACCGCCCTATTTTTACTTTCATCGATACTCCCGGGGCTTATCCCGGCCTCGGCGCCGAAGAGCGCGGACAAGCCGAAGCCATTGCGCGCAGTCTGCGGGAGATGGCGCGGTTGAAAGTCCCTATCATCACCACGATTACGGGTGAGGGAGGAAGCGGCGGCGCGCTGGCCATCGCCGTCGCCGACCGGATCCTGATGCTGGAAAACACGGTTTATTCGGTGATTTCGCCGGAGGGCTGTGCCTCCATCATGTGGCGCGATTCCACCAAGCGCGATGTTGCCGCCCAGGCGCTACGCATCACGCCCAAAGACCTGATGCAGCTCGGCTGCATTGATGAGATCATATCTGAGCCTCCGGGCGGAGCTCACAGCGACCACGATGCCGCCGCCATGCTGCTCAACCAGGCCTTACAGAAACATTTTGAAGAACTGCAGAAACTGCCTGCCCAGCAGCTTACAGAAAATCGTTACCAAAAATTCCGCAAAATGGCGCAGTTCTTCACCGAAGAGTAGAAATGTTGTTGTAACATACTGGCGGCAAGCCGTAATGAAAACTATACCTTTCAAGCGGTGTCATCCTGAGCCCCGTGGCGAAGGATCTCCGATGAGGATGGGAATCACCCACGGCTGAAATCGGTTTTTCGGTTGGATTTTTTCCTCGCGCTGACGGAATCAAGACGATGACTCGTGAGTTTCGGTGAGCGTCGTCTACTAGGCCGTAGTGCGGGCATCTTGCCCACAACGACCCACTCCCAATCATGAACCAAAGTGCCTACCAGGCATACCACCATGGTCACTATGGCTCCGCTTATGCAAGCGCTATACTAGAGCCAAGTGTAAGGCAGGGGTGAGGCCCATATCGGGCCAATGATTTGTAATGGATTTTGACCAGGCATTTACTTTCCCGATTGCTGCGAAAAATTTGCCTTTCAATATGAAATAGCGCCCATCTGCTGTGCTTATTTGAGTGATTTGAGTTATACGACGTATAATCATGGGTTTGCTTTTAATCACAACTGAAGCTGAAGGAAACTTTTCCCAATGGCAACGAGTGACGTAGGTGTGAGCGAAGCGTCTTCGCCGCAAACTACTGGACAAAAACAGATAGTCAATGATTTAAGTATTCAAGTAGCAACCGTCAACGGCTCCGGTTCGCAATCCGCCAACACAGTTTTGTTGCGCACGATTTTCCAGATGGGCGTGCCCGTCTCAGGAAAGAACCTCTTTCCTTCCAACATTGCAGGGCTGCCGACCTGGTATACCATCCGCGCCAATAAGAACGGCTACATTGCGCGCAAAAAAGAGATTGATTTCCTGATCGCCATGAATCCCGAGACCGCCAGGGAAGACGTTTTGTCCCTTGCTCCGGGTGCTGCCGTGCTGTTCGATGAGCCCCTGCAGCTTGATAAGCTCCGCAATGATTTGACCTTCTACGTCGTGCCATACGACAAGCTCGTGGCCGCGGTCTGTCCGGAAGCCAAGTTGCGCAAGCTGGTCAAGAACATGATCTATGTAGGCGTGGCCGCGCAACTGCTTGGGTTAGACATGCAGCAGGTGGAAAAAGCCATCCGCAAACAGTTCAAGAAGAAACAGAAGGCCGCTGATCTGAACATGAATGCCGTGAAGGCGGGTTACGATTACGCGGCTTCCACGCTGACCAAATCCGATCCGTATTACATCGAGCCATCAAACCAGACGCAGGGAAAGATCATCATTGATGGCAATGCGGCCGCCGCACTGGGATGCATGTTTGCCGGTGTTAGCGTAGTCACCTGGTATCCCATCACGCCTTCGTCTTCGCTGGTCGAGCAACTGATTGATTACATGAAGCGTTTTCGCATTGGCCCCGACGGCAAGGCGACCTTCGCTATCGTGCAGGCCGAAGACGAACTCGCTGCTGTAGGTATGGTAATTGGCGCAGGCTGGGCGGGCGCGCGCTCGATGACCTCGACCTCCGGGCCGGGGATCTCACTCATGGCCGAGTTTGCCGGCTTTGGCTATTACACCGAAGTCCCGGGCGTGATCTTTGATGTGCAACGCGTGGGGCCCTCGACCGGATTGCCTACGCGCACCGCGCAAGGTGATGTGCTGGCAACAGCCGTGCTCTCTCACGGAGACACCAAGCACATTCTCTTATTCCCCAGCACGGTGGAAGAATGCTTCACCCTGGCCATGGACGCCTTCGATCTGGCCGAGCAGTTCCAGACGCCCGTCTTTGTGCTCACCGATCTGGACTTGGGCATGAACAACTGGATGAGCGAACCTTTCCGCTATCCGGAAAAGCCGCTGCAGCGCGGCAAGGTGCTCTCGAAAGAGGACCTGGAAAAGCTGGGAAGTTTTGCCCGTTACAAAGACGTAGATGGCGACGGTATTCCATACCGCACGCTGCCGGGAACCGACCATCCTGCTGCGGCCTACTTTACCCGCGGCAGCGGACACAACGAAAAAGCCCAGTACAGCGAACGGCCCGACGATTATCAGAACAATCTAGACCGCCTGGGCCGCAAGTTTGAGACGGCACGCAGTTTTGTTCCCAAACCGGTCAAGGTGGTGGACGGAACTTCTGAAGCCGGCATTATCGCCTATGGCACAACCCATTGGGCGATCGAAGAGAGCCTGGACCAGATGCGTAATGAGCACAAACTGAAGGCCGATTATCTGCGCGTGCGGGCTTACCCATTCACCCGCGAAGTCTTCGACTTCATTGAGAGACACAAGCGTATTTACATTGTTGAGCAAAATCGTGACGCACAACTGCTGAGCCTGCTCAAGATGGAGCTGCCGGCGGCGCAGGCTGCAAAGCTGCGCAGCGTGCTCCATTACAACGGCCTGCCCATTGACGCCCGCTCGGTCACGGTTGCCATCAGCTCACAGGAGGGCAAATAACATGGCTACGACTCCTACTCCACAAAAGACCAATCACATCGGACTCTCCGTGCTCGACTACAAAGGCGGCAAGACCACGCTGTGCGCCGGCTGCGGCCACAACGTAATCTCGGAGCGCGTGATTGATGCCATGTATGAGATGGGCGTCAGGCCCGAAGGCGTGATCAAGATGTCGGGCATTGGCTGCTCGTCCAAGACGCCGGCCTATTTCATGAGCCGCTCGTTCAGCTTCAACAGCGTCCACGGACGCATGCCATCGGTCACAACCGGCGCTATGCTGGCGAATCATAGCCTTCTGGCCATAGGCGTCAGCGGCGATGGCGACACCGCGTCCATCGGCATAGGACAGTTCATCCACCTCATGCGGCGAAATCTGCCGGTGATTTATATCATTGAAGATAACGGTGTGTACGGGCTTACCAAGGGCCAGTTCTCGGCCACCGCCGATATTGGATCGAAGCTCAAAACGGGTGTGATCAACGATCTTCCCGCCCTGGATACCTGCGCGCTGGCCATTCAGGCGGGCGCGACTTTCGTGGGACGTTCATTTTCCGGCGACAAGCGCCAGCTCACCGCCATGCTGAAGGCCGCCATTGCGCATCGGGGAACGGTGATGCTTGATATCATCTCTCCCTGCGTGACCTTCAACGACCACGAAGGCTCGACCAAGTCTTATCAGTACATGAAGGAGCATGACGAGCCCTTGCATGAGGTCAGCTTCGTGCCCCACTTTGAAAACATTGACGTGGATTATGACCCCGGCACAACCACAGACGTCACCATGCACGATGGTTCCCACTTGCGGCTGCGCAAGCTGCATGAAGACTACGACCCGTCAGACCGTGTGCATGCCGTCCAGGCCCTCATGGAATCGCACGCCAAAGGGGAAGTCCTGACCGGCGTCTTTTACCTGGATACGAAGAAGCCCAGCTTCATTGATCTGTTGAACCTGGGCGAGCGCCCGCTGGCCTCGCTGGGCATGAAAGATCTGCGGCCTTCACCGCAGGCGCTGCAGGAAGCGATGGAAGAGCTGCGGTAAAGCAAGTACTCGGTACCCAGTACTCAGTTTCCAGACTGCTTGCTCTGAGAAAAAAGTGAAACCGATCGTGCAAACCTGCATCCATACTGCTGCAAAGTTTTTGCTCCTCTGTGTCTCGGTGAAATTGTTGTTTTCGTAATAAGACAGCTTCCGAGATCAACCCAACATTTATTCATCTATAACCATGATTCAGAAGTCCACGATCAAGGAGATCGCTCATGAGCAACACGTTAGAAGTCGGAAAGAAATTGGTTGAATTGTGCCGCCAGGGCAAAGCCATGGAAGCCATCAATACCCTTTACCATCCGAAGATTGTGAGCCTCGAAGTGGCGGATAATCCCTCCGGTCCCGCGCGCATGGAAGGACTGGCAGCGATCAAGGGCAAGGGTGAATGGTGGGAAAAGAACCATGAGATCCATAGCGGCGAAGTCGAAGGACCCTGGCCTAATGGCGACCGCTTCATCGTGCACTTCAAGTACGAAGTGACGCCTAAGACAGGCCCGATGGCCGGCAAACGCCTCAACCTGGATGAAACCGGGCTCTACACAGTCAAAGACGGCAAGATTATCCAGGAGGAATTCTTCTATCACCACGGTGGATAAGAGGGCAGGGGCTTTACTCTGCTTCTTCCAGACTCATATATTCTTGCAGTTCGCCCGAGTGTTCCGGGCTGCTGCCCGGTTCGGGAAAATCTGAGTCTGAATCCTTAATCATGCGGTTGGTGGTGCGGTGTCCTTGCTGGCCAGCCATTGAGGAGTTGCCAGACTGCGAGCGGTCTTCCGGCTCCATCGCTCCTTTGCTGATATCGCTGTCGTGCCAATACTTCTGCATGGCTAACCTCATGTAGTAGGCCCTACCTTACTCTTGTAACCAGGCAATTACCACCCAATAGTGCACACATTTATGGATTGCGAACTTCTGCGTTACAATCTTCTTTCTCCATGAGCAGCCATAGCACGCCGGGTCCTCTCTTTCGTCCCTACCAGAAGCTGATACGGATCACCATCAAAGGCAAAGAATTTGAGATTCCAGAAAACAACATGCTGTTGCGTGGGTTTCAGTATCTGGCGGAAGAAAATATCTCCTACGGCAAATTCTGCTGGAATGAAGAGTGCCAGTACTGCCGCGTGACCTATGACACCGGCGAAGGCACCCAGAGCCGCCAGGCGCTCTCCTGCAAGCTGATGGTGCAAGAGGGAATGCGAATCACCGAGATTGCTACGGAGATCGCCTATTGCCTGCGGGAGCTGAAGCTGAACGAGCCAAAGAAATAAAAAACTCACCGCGGATAACGCGGATTTGCACGGATTTTTCTCAGGTTGTCTGATGGATTTGGGGGGAGTCCCCCCTTGCCAGCTTGGTCGGAAGGAAGAAGCTTTTTCGCGTTTTAGCTTTTGGCTTTTTAGCTAAAACAAGCTCGCTGTGGGATGAACGGGATTGAATCAGGGGGATTTTGCTGCCAATTTGAGCGGGAAGAGGCCCGAACGCCAGGCTTTAAACCAAGCGTTTGCCGCCGGGGATGCGGGGTTAGGCAAAGGTGCACGCAGCTACGCGGAATCGCGGCAGGCGACTTGTTGTTGCTCTTATTTTCTAAGATCTTTTCAAAGATCTTTGTATTTTGTCTCTTAAGTTTTTTAAAACCTTCAACTTCTTAAATCCTGGGACCATGATTGCCGGCCGTGCCTTTTCGGATCTTGTGCGCTCGCGACAGGTTCTGAGCTGACGGTGCTTTGATCCTGTTGTGCTTCCTGCTGGTCTTCAGGTTGATCTGGCTTACAGAGCTGGGAGTAGTAGCTCATGGTTCGGGCTGAGGCCAGTTGCTCCAGCAGAGCGGTTTCTTTCAGGGAGCGGAGCAAGAGGCAGGCCATATTGCAGAGAGCCTTGGCAGCGCGGAGGTCTATCTCTCTGCGGCGGAATTGGTTGACGGTTTCGGCCAGCAGTTTGGTGATGTCGGAGGGAGTCTCGAGAGAGAGAACGGGGAGACCGGGAGGCATGGTGATTGTGTCAGCCTCACGGCTGGGGGCTTCTTCTGGGCTTCTTTCTGCACTTCTTTTTGGGCCTGGGCTTGTTTGTTCTTCTGCTCGGGATCGTGAAAAAAGCAATAGAATTTGCCGGCTTCGACATCGCCGTGGCAGCGGGCGCCGATTTTGCTGATGTATCGGCAGCGGGGGGTTTTGGCGTTAACTTCAGCGTTCTTCATATCTATTTTCTCCTGAGAATCAATCCCACACAGGTTTGCCGCCGGTGTGGGATTCCAGATTTCGGTCTGGTCTTCGAATCATCGAATCAATGAATCAATCCATGGAATTAATTCATGAGGTAATCGTTTGGGCCGGGGTAAGCCTCGGTCTTTTTGGCGGAGCGGGCAGCCCTGCGCTTTTGTGTGTCGGCCACTTTCATGAGGCTGAGCATGACGTTGGCCATTTGGCCGACGGCTTTGGCGGTGTCCATGTCTATCTCTCCCATGCGAAACTGGTTGATGGTTTCGGATAACAGCTCGGCCACATCGGAGGGTGTCTCCAGCGATTTGGCGGAGAGATTGGGAGGCAGGAAGGTCTTTTTTTCAGTCGCACCGCTGCGAACCTTTCCGCCTTGCTTGCGGGCTGCGGCCTGTTTTTGTTTCTGCTCGGGATCGTGAAAAAAACAATAAGGTTTGCCGGTCTGGGGATCGGCCTGGCAGGGGCTCCCGTTTTTGCTGGTGTGCTGGCAACGGGGCTTGTTGCCGAACAATTCTTTAATGCCCATTTGTTGTACCTCCTTCTAGTACATAAGAGAGGATGGCATGGATTTGGGTGGAATGAGCAACATGGTGCCAGAGTGATATCATGCTGGCACTAAAAGCTTTACATTTTTAGGATTTATGATTTGCGAATTACGATTTACGATTTTCCTGATCTTAAATTTCAGAACACCAGTCCTCTTCGTCAGCCCCATATAAAAACCCGCCCCTGTGGAAAACTTGGCCCATTGCGGTATGTATTGGATTGAAAATTCAATATTTTCAATGTGTTAGGTAAATCTCCTTAAGTACTACAATATATTGGGATAGGGCCTTGACAGGCCCAATATAGAGGCGTACATTAACATTCCACCAGGTATTGGTAGAAGTAGCTTTTCGGCGAATGAGTTGCCGCCCGAGGTTCAAGCAGTAGGTTTCTGTAGACCCCGCAGCAAGCACGCCGGTTTCACACTTCTCCCTAGGGCCGAACCCATGGGAAACAATTCTCTTTAGGAGATGTGTGAAAGTGGCATCCGACAAAATCGAACTTCAGCGTATCTTTGACCGCACTGATGGACATTGTCACATCTGCTGGAAAAAACTCTGCTTTAACAATTACGGTGATTTTGGTTCACGGGGCTGCTGGGAGGTCGAGCATTCAATCGCCCGCGCCAACGGCGGCACCTGCCACGGAAACAACAAGTACGCCGCGTGCATTTCATGCAATCGGTCAAAAGGCACAAATTCCAGTCGTCTTGCGCGTTTGCTCAATGGAAGAACTCGTGCTCCGCTTTCGAGAAGTAAAAAAGAGAAAATACGGAAAGACAACACAGTCGGCGGAAGTTTCCTAGGCGGCTTAGCTGGTGCTTTTCTTGGGCCCGGCGGGATTCTACTCGGAGCGATCTTAGGCGGCGTCATTGGTAATTCGATTAAACCGGAGGCGAAATGAGCCAGATCAGATTGCCAGCAACCTGTATCGCTGAGTTAGCGTACGCCACACCAGGTGCTCGAGCAAGCAAGCTTCGACCTTATAAATATAGTAACCGGGGTGAAGGTGCAGGCCGCAGCGCCTACTACAAAGGAACAAGAGATACGGTACGAGAGTACCATCGCTCCCAAAACAATACTCGTGTGCTTCGTCAAGCTATCGAGAGACTCACTGCAATCGAGAATGACTTGAGCTTGCCAAGACAAACTCGTACTAAGGCCAGAAAGAATATCGAAGCCTTATATGCATACGAAGATTTATATGGGGCTCGCAAGTTTACCGTGATGCCAAACCATTTTCTGGCATTGGAGGTTGGTTCGGTCACAATTAAAGCACAACCGGACCTATGGGTTTCAGAAAATGGAACAGAGGTTCTAATAAAGATAGGAGTAGCTAAGAATAGGAGCGCTGACCAAGTGGATTTGCTGCTGCACCTGATAAGAAAAGCTGCAATAAAAACCGGTTATAAAATTCGTGCGAGAAATGTCGTCTATCTGAATACCAAGACAGGTGAAGAGGTAATATCGCATCGTCCTTTGAATTACTTTAATCGCACTATTGTGAATACTTGCCACGCAATTAGCGGTGTTTGGCAGGATGTGCGTCCTCCTGTGCCACGTCAGCGACCAGTTACATCGCAAAATGTAAACTCCAAATGAGGGTGTCACATGACAAAGAATACGGGCAATGAGGAATCCACGAACGATTTGCAAAAGACAATGAAGGCTTTATTGTTAGTTCAGATTGGCGGTTGGAAGCAGCGGCAACAGGTCGAGTTACTAGACAGGGTGGGGTTTAGACAGACAGAGATCGCTCAACTATTAGGAACAACCGGAAATGCCGTGAGTGTTAGATTGGCCGAAATTAGAAGGGAAGCGAAGAGGGCTTGTAAAGGTTAACAGAAGGGAGTGGCAATGGCTAAGAAAAAGGAAGAAGCAACGGAGATATCCAATCCAATTCTCGATGAACTGCGCAAACTTGTGCGCCTAGCAGCGCTGTCGTTAACAAAGGGAAGAACCCAACGTGAACAAATCTACATGATGGCAGATGCTGGAATGAATAGAAATGAGATTGCAAGCTTGGTGGGAACGAGCGCTGGAACCGTTAGCGTGGAACTGTCGAATCGCAAAGATAAAAAGCGCTAGATATTTAGGGGTGTGGAAAGGTCACCAACTATGAAGAAGAATAATTCCTCAAGTGATGAGTCTCAAGATACACAACTAAAGTACCTTGAATTAATTGCGGCTTTACTTCTTGAATCGCAGTATGAAGGAAATCAAACTCGTCAAATCGAGTTCCTTGTTAGACAGAACTTTACTTCGCAACAGATCGCAGGCCTTCTTGGGAAGGATCCAACTCAAGTTAGTAAAGACATTTATAAAATCAAAAATCGGAAAAGCTAAAGATATGCCTAACAACGATGACAAAACCAAAGATTTGCTTGAATCACTTCTGCTACTACAACTATACAATCTGGGAATATCCCAGGGGGCTATTGCCAAGTTCATGGGAAAAAGTAAAACATGGGTCAATGAGCGACTCGAAGGCCTTCCCAAGAAGCAATAACGAAATCTCTTGATTAATTTCCGCCCCGACGCACTCAATGCGAGATGAGGAAACGATGCGAAAGAAGACTGGTCTTAGTGCTGAAGAGCTTTTGCAAGATGTTAACAAGAAACTTGATCAATTTTTGCGAGATGTTAATAAAAAACTTGATCAGCTTATTATGATTATTAGCATACAAGCATCAGGCGAAAGAAGCGTGACTGATAACGCTCGGATGTTTAAGACTGCAGGTTTAGATAACGAAACCATTTCCGAAATCCTGGGCACAACGCCAGCGACAATACGCACGCTTACTTCTAATTTAAGGAAGAAAAAGAGATGACCGAAACAAGGGAAACTAGAGAAGAACGTTTGCTCGCAGTAATTTTGCTGCAACTGATGAAAGGCGCAACTCAAAAGGAGAAGGCGTTGCAACTTAGCATTGCCGGCTTTACGAATGTTGAGATAGCAGATCTTCTTGGAATGAAGGCGAACGTAGTCGCTCAAAGCGTTTACGACGCGAAGAAAGTCATGAAGTTCAAGAAGAAATAGCTTATGCCTGTCCCTAAGGATTTCAGACGATTCAAGTATCAATCGGTACGCATCGATCGCTGTGGCAGGTCAATTGGCCGTAACTCTTATTGGAAGCTTTATGCTATAGAGAACTCCTGGAGAATCATCATCCATTCGGTCTTGTCAGTCCAAATCAGCCCGACGTGGTGGGCCGTTGCTGTCGGTCCGAAGAAGCAAAGGACCCTTACGAGCTTCCGAAATCAATATCTTAACAATCCCTTGCATGCATCACCTGGCCATCACGACATCTACTTATTTTTTCTGAGTGATCTTACTAAGATGCTTGCCGATTACCGTAATTTGTTCATTACAGTTCTGTCTGATATAGATCAATGGATAGTTCGTCTGGAAACGATACGTCTTCCCAGAAATTTGGTCGGTCACATGAATTATCCAAATACCTATGACAGACAGAGAATTGACACCACTTATGCGTCGCTGCCTGGAGCTTTTGCACAGCTAAATCAGAACGGAATAACGGTTCTGATTCCTTGAAGACCAGGTTTTATCTGAGCTTGTTCGGTGGTACTGGATTAACGTCTACTACAATGGTTCGTATTGTGCCAGACGCTCTCGAAATTACTGCTGGTATAGCTTGTTTCTGATTTAGCTTGCGTACATCAAAGAAAACAAGCCAACCTTCTCGGCGGGCTCTGTTTCGCATGTAACTCTCCAATTGAGCTGGACCCGGAATGCCGCTGCCACTTAGCATCTTCAATTCAACAATGTGAACCAAGCCTGATGAGAAGGTCACGAGGACGTCAACAAAGCCAATGCCAGAAACTGCTTCACGAAGCAAGGAGCCTCTCCCTGCAAGTTTTGCCTTGGCAAAGACTCCGAGGAGTTCTTGACCATGTTTTTCGGGATGTTTTTTAAGCCGTCCTTTTGATCGAGACTCCCAAAAAGAATTTACCGCCTCCGCTTCGACGGTGTGCTTAAATTCATCAAGAAACTTACGAATAGTGATGCGGGGAAGTACTGTTAGGCGCTTTCCGGAAGATTCAACCCTTTCCGCGACAGCCTTTGTGAGGAAGATCAGCCTTTTTTTGAACTTGGTGTCCAAGAGAGAAAGAATGTTTAGGCTGAATTCATCACGATTGATATTCGTGTTTCTACGATAGAAGGCCGTACGAATTCGTTTCATTGAAGCAAGAAATTCGGCTACTGTCCTACCTGACCGCTCCTGGTCATAGAGCTTGGCCAAGGTAATGGCATACCGATCAGGATCACTAAGGCCGCGACTAACAAAGTAATCCTCGAGATATCCTTGGACTGCGAAAATCATGTCGGTATCACAGACTATCTCTTCTTCTTTGTTGCCTGGTTAGTGTGTCCGTCAGGCCTAAGATTGTATTCTTTGCAAAGATATCTAGTGATTTGAAGAGTGCGATCAATCGGTTTTTTTGCCCATATATCGCGTCTACCGGTGGCATCCACAATTTCTAGAAGCCCCTCTTCTTTAAGTATGCGTAGCTCCCGACTTACATTTGGTTGCTTCATTCCCAGGTGCTGAGCAATTTGAATAACACCTCTATTCCCATTGGCAGCGAGATAAATCTGCGCTCTGCGCTTGCCGTGCCTGAAAATCTTTTTAACGGTCTCAGCGTGCTTACCGGCCTCTGCACGTAGCGCAAATGCATTCGTTTCATCAATTGACTCTACCTTATTTTCGATATGAGCGAGGCGGCTGAGTATCTGTTGGTAGGACTCTTCTCTTATATCTCGTTTTTGGTTCTTCATTTCTTCTTTGGTCTCTTTCTCATCTATGCTGAACCTAAAGTTGAACCTAAAACTGCAATGAGGTAGGAAGTGCCGTTCTTTCTTAGCATAACAACGCCTTCTAAGAAGTCCAAGACCGAAGTGGGGAACGTCCGTGGGCAAGATGCCCACGGGACAGCCGGCGGGACGCCGGCGCTACAACACAGCCGAGGACGGCTGTGCCACACAATCTTCTTCCTGCTAACGGCTAAAAGCTAAGAGCCAAGGGCTTAAGAGCTTATCTCAACGCCTCTTCCACCTCAGACAGCCAATCCGGGCGCTTGAGTATCTCGCGGGGCTTCGGTCCATCTGCGGGGCCTACGATGCCTTCTCTTTCCATCAGGTCTATCAGGTGCGCGGCGCGGCCGTAGCCTATGCGCAGGCGGCGTTGCAGCAGGGAAGTGGACGCCTTGCCGAAGTCCAGGACCAGGCGAACGGCATCTTCGAAGAGTTCGTCGTGTTCGGCCTCGCCGCCGGCATCATCGCCGCCAGATTCTCCGCGCTCGCTGTCTTCTTTGAGGGCCTCCAGGAATTTCTGCTCATACTGGGCGGTGCCTTGAGCGCGCCACGACTCCACGACCAGGGCAATTTCTTTTTCTGTAACAAATGGGGCGTGCAGCCGCAGCACGCGCGAGGTGCCGGCGGGGAGATAGAGCAAATCGCCGCGTCCCAGCAGAGATTCGGCGCCGTTGGCATCGAGAATGGTGCGCGAGTCAACCTTGGTGGCCACGCGGAACGAAACCCGGGCGGGGAAGTTAGCTTTGATCAATCCTGTGATTACATCCACCGAGGGCCGCTGCGTCGCCAGGATCAAGTGGATCCCGACTGCACGCGCCATCTGCGCCAGGCGGGTGATGGATTCCTCCACATTCGAGCCATCGAGCATCATCAGGTCGGCCAATTCGTCGATGATGATCACGATGTAGGGAATGGGTTTGTGTTCGGTCTCGCCTTCTTCAAACAGGCTGAGCGAGCCGCCGCTGTCAAAGAGCTTGTTGTATTGCTCGATGTTGCGGACGCCTTTTTCCGCCAGCAGCTTCAACCGGCGCTCCATCTCGCGGACGGCATTGCGCAGCGCGTTGCTGGCCAGCTTGGGCTCGGTAATGATGGGCGTATAAAGATGGGGAACGCCCTCGTAGTTGCCTAGCTCCAGGCGCTTGGGGTCAACCAGGATCAGGCGCACCTGCTCGGGCGTGGACTTGTACAGGATCGACATGATCATGGCGTTGATGGCCACGCTCTTGCCCGTGCCCGTTGAACCGGCAATGAGCAGATGCGGCATGGAGGCAAGATCGGCGGTCACAATGCGTCCGTTGATATCTTTGCCCATGGCCAGCGTGAGCTTCGATTTCAAGCCGATAAACTCGGGCGACTCGATCACCTCGCGCAACCAGATGGTCTCGCGCTCCCGATTTGGGACCTGGATGCCGACCGTTGCCTTGCCCGGCATACGCTCAATGAGAATGCTTTCCGCGCGCAGGCCCAGGCAGAGGTCTTCGGCCATGCCGGTGATGCGGTTGTATTTGATTCCGGCTTCAGGCTTGAATTCGTAAGTCGTAACTACCGGGCCGGGATTGATATGGGTGATCTGTCCGGTGATGTCGAATTCGCCGAACTTGTCGAGCAGGTCCTGGGCCAGCCCTTTCAGCTCGTTTTCATCAATGGCATGCTGCTCATCCGGACGATGCAGCAGGGAACTGGCCGGGAGCTTGAAGCCTCCGGCGATCTTAGGCATAGTGGTCTTAGGCTTATTGTCACTGTCGGCGCGCTTGCCGACTTCCAAAGAGTCCATGGCCCATTCGTGGGCTGGCGCAGGCTTGGAAGGAATAGCCGGTGCGGCCACACTTTTGAAGGCGGCAATTCCTGTGGTTGAACTCATCCTGCTGGCGGTCTCCTCGGCTACGCGCTCCACACCGGTTTTTGGGAATTCAACCGGCGCCGGAGCAGCCACAAACGGGGCCCGGCGGGCGGATACAACCTGGGTGGTAACCGCAGGTTTGCTGGTACGCCGCTTTTCCAGCTCACGCTGTTCGCGCGCCTTGGCACGCCCTGCGCGCCAATCCACAAAGCGGTTCCAGGCGGCAATAACGAAGGCAAAGCGGGTTTGCATCCAGACGCGCGCACCACTGAGAGAAAATGCAGTCGTCAGGTAAAGAGCAACAGAGATAACGCTGGCACACAAAATATATGCACCGGCAATATTAAAGTAACGGATAAAAATGTCGGCAACGATGCGTCCTGCCAGGCCCTCGACAGGAACAGCCTGCAGCCAGCGCAAATGCCAGGGCAACAAGCCCAGCAACGCCGGAACAAAGACCATCAGAGTGCTGCAGCCTACCAGCTTGGCAATGGGAGAGGTAACTTCTCTGGATTTAAACCAGCGCATGCCCAGGAATCCCAGCATCAGTGGGAGCAGGAATACGGTAATTCCTTCTGCTTGTAAGAACAGGTCGCTGGTCAGTGCGCCTGCCATTCCAATCAAGTTTCTCGCCGGACGCGCAGTCAGTGTAGACGCGGCGGTGTTTAACGACGGATCAGCAGGGGAATACGAGGCTAATGCGAGGAAAAGGAGGACCGCGGCAGCAAACAACAACAATCCCACCAGCTCATTCAGCCGGCGGTTCTTGGTCGGCACAAAGGCACGAACGATAATTTTCATTTAGGCGAAAGCACTTAGAGCCGATGCCAGTTATGGCGATCAGCCAAAGTACCCGCGGAAAACCAGAGCTAGAACAATTATGCCAAAAATAATGCGATAAACAATGAAAATCTTCAAAGTACGGGTGCGAAGGTAACGTATAAACCCCGCGATGGTAATGTACCCCACCACCGCCGAAACCGCCGTTCCTACGATAAATGCCTGCTTCATGTCGGCCGGAATTCCCGTGTGGCGCAGATGAATGGCATTGAGCACGCAAGCGCCGGCGATGATGGGCGTAGCCAGCAGGAAGCTGAAGCGCGCGGCGGCGTCACGTGTCATTCCACGGAACAGGCCGGCGGCGATGGTAGAGCCCGAACGCGAGACTCCGGGGACAATCGCTGCCGCCTGGGCAATGCCTACAGTCAGAGCGTCTGCCACGCCGGTCTGGGATAGGCTCTTACGGTAGCTTCCGGCTTTCTCAGCCCACCACATGATCAATGCGACCACGATCATCATGGATGCCACCAGCGCGGGCTGGCGAAAGGTTTCTTCGGCTTGTTTCTCAAACAGCTTGCCAATAATCGCGCCTGGGACCGTTCCCAGCACCAGCAGCCAGAGCAACCAACGCTGTTGCCGCAGCTCTTCCGGTGAAAGCGGGCTGGTATCACCAGAGGCGTCGTCAATTCTGACGTTGGCGCCGAAGGCAGCGCGCAGGATGCGTATCCACAGGCCGGCGAAATAAATGAGCACGGCAACCAGCGTTCCGGCGTGCAGTGCTACATCAAAGGCCAGGCCAGGATCAGACCAGTGCAGCAGGTCGCGCACCAGGATGAGATGACCTGAGCTGGAAACCGGTAAAAATTCTGTGAGACCCTGAACGATTCCGAGGACGATTGCCTGATAGAGGGGCACTATTCTTTATCACTCCCGTAAGTAGGTATGTTCTGCTCGATCTTATATTCCAGCGTCAAAGCGCGGTTGGCCCAATCCGAATCGGGATACTCCGTTGCTACCCGCTTGGCCAGTATGCTGGCTTTACCGGCGGCAGCGGTGCTGCGGGCAGCCTGCTCCTGTGTTTTGTAAATTTCTATCAATGCCGACTGGCGCCAGGCTGCATTGTAAAGTGCTTCGGCGGCTTTAGGCGACTGCGGGTGCTCTTTCACATAATTTTCATAGAGCTCAGTTTCTTTTTCCGGACACTTGGGTTGCGCCTGCCAGTCACCGCAAACTTTGTTGTCGAGCAGATGATACGCAGCCAGATCAGCCCACTTGGTGTGCGGATACTTTTTCATGACCTGGCGCATTACGTCTTCATCCATCTTGGAACGCACATCCGGGTCCTGCTCCTTGGCCGAGGGCAGGGTCATGATATCGGCGTACTCGATTTGCCAGCGGATATCCCCAGCACGGTACAAGGCTTCAGCCGCCAGGGGCGAGTTGGGGAAATATTCTGCCATGCGCGCGTACATTCGCATGGCGTCCTGGGCGGCGCCACGGCGGCCGTGCGGGCGCGAGGCTTCTTCTTCGGCTTCAGCAGCAGCGCCAAACAGGACCCGGTCACCGTTGGGAGTTGTGGTGAGAATAACGCCCTTGGCCAGAGTCCAGCCGGTCAACTGTTGCTCTTCGCTCACCTGGGCAAAAACCTTGACCCAGTCGTGGCTTTTCTCAAAGATCGCAACCTCGCGGCCGCGTCCGGCGGCACCGATCTTCTGGGAGGTGGCGTCGGGGCTGATATACAGCCCGGCTTCACGGATCAGGATGCCGCGCACGGAGTCGGCGAAAGAAAGTGCGGGGCAGAGCAAGAGGAAGAGAGCAATTTTGTAAAACATTCTATGTGGCATGGCAATATTCTAAGTTTGGCTGCACAGTCAGATTTCTTGTCATTCCGAACACGAAGCGTAGCGAAGTGGAGGAATCCCTATTGTGCGGCGATTCTTCACCTTATGCTACCCAAATCCTCAAAGCTCATAGGGATTCCTCGTCACTTCGTTCCTCGGAATGACAACTCTTTCTTCATTCATAACTCATTCTTCAGGATGCCTACCAGCATTTTTGGATCAACATTACCGCCGCTGACTACCGCTGCAATCTTACGCGCTTTTGGTAGTTGCTCGGCATGGAAGAAAACTGCGGCTGGAGCTACAGCGCCGCTGGGCTCGGCGACAATTCTAGTATTGTGCAGGATCAGGCGCATGGATTCGCGAATCTCATCTTCGCTTACGGTCACGATATCATCCACAAATTTCATGATGTGCGCGAAGGGAATTTCTCCTACCGGCGAGGTGCGCAAGCCGTCGGCAATAGTGCGTCCTACCTGCTCGGCAGGGAATGTCACCCGCTGCTTCTGGCGCAAGCTGGCTTGGGCATCGCCGGCCAGCTCTGGTTCAACTCCCACAATTTTTACCTTCGGGTTGATCTGTTTTACAGCGGAAGCAATTCCGCTGATGAGTCCGCCTCCGCTTACAGGGGCCAGAACCAGCTCTACATCGGCCAGGTCTTCCATGATCTCCAAACCAATTGTGCCCTGACCGGCAATGATCTTTTCATCATTGTAGGGCGGGACGGGCACGAAGCCGTATTGCGCTTCCAACTCCGCTGTCTTTTGGATGCGGTCAGCGCTGTTAGGGCCTACAATTACCACCTCGGCGCCGTATCCTTTGGTTGCCTTGAGTTTGATCTCGGGAATATTGTCGGGTACCACGATGGTGGCACGCACTCCCAGGGCACGGGCAGCATAGGCCACGCCTTGCGCATGGTTGCCGCTGGAGTGAGCAATCACACCGCGTTTTCTTTCGGCATCGGTCAGAGAAGCAATTTTGTTATAGGCGCCACGCAGCTTGAACGATCCGACGGGCTGCAGGCACTCGGCTTTCAGAAAAAGACTGAAATCCTTGCTCCGCGGAAAGCGAAGCAACGGAGTGCGAATGGCCACTCCAAGGATGCGTTTTCGGGCCTGCTTGATATCGCTTAGCTTGACGATGACGGCACCTCGGGAGATGGTTTGGCAGGCGCTTCTTTTTCTGTTTCGGCTTGTTGCAAAATTGCCGTTATGAATGAAACCAATTGCCACTCTTCCTTCCAAGACATTTTATGCTGCATATCCACGTGGCTGAACGCTGTAGTAATCAAACGGACGCGAAGGTACTCGGGAGGAAGCTCACGCGCCAGCCACTCGGTTTCTGAAGAGGGAATCACATTGTCCGCTTCACCGTGGAGCAGAAACACAGGCACCTGAATTTGATTCAGATGTCCGGCGGGAGAAACCTGTTGCATAAGTATCTGGTGCTGATCAATCTCTTTCAACAACTGCGGACGCACGGCATCCATCTTGTGCTGAAATAACGCTTCTACGGTTGCCTTGGCGGGAGCGCTAAGCCGGCCCTCTTGCGCTCGCGCAGCGTCAAAGCTCTCCCAAAGCCACAGCCGCAAGGCATCGCGTGCTGCGGGTTGATCGGCAGGAGGGAAAAAATCCTCGAGATGCGCATACACCAGTACGAGTCCTGCATATTGGTGGGCAGGAAGAGATTTGACCGAACCATCAGGCAGTTCGATCTGATCGCTCGCCAAAAAACGCGAAACCCGGGCGAGGTCATGGTGTGCACCGACCGCAACTACGAAATTAATGTCATGCAAATAATGAGGATCAACAGCAGCCAGTAACGCCAACCCGCCGGCAAAGCTAAGGCCCATCACTCCAACAGACTCGCGGTTCAGTTTCTGGGACAGGAAGTGTGCTGCCTCGCCGATAGTCTCGATGGATACAGGATCAACTCGATAATCCGCCAGCTCAGTTACTTCGGGAGTAAGTACAGCCACACCACTCTGCGCGAATGTATGGGCGAAACTCACCAGGCGAGGCTCCTCCATCCCGAGATGATGAATGCCATGGACCAGAACGATCCCTGGCGGTTGCGTGACACCTTGAGGCATGTAAAGACGGGCTCGTACGCTGCCAGAAGGAGCGTTCAAGCTCAGAATGGTTTCATCAACCTGATAGACACCGAACTCACCCAACCTGCCGGGATGGTCGGGGTTATTCATGCGGAGCAGCAGTGACGCGGCGCGCTGGTAGTCATGCGCCGGCGTGAAGGGCAGCGCTCCTACAGTAAGCACAATCGCGCAGAACGCGATCTTAAGGAACAACAGCAGCCGTTTGCGTCGGGTGGATTTCAAGAGGACAATTATAGCTTCACCACAGAGGCACAGAGACACAGAGAAAATTGAGTCATTGAATCATCGGGGCATTGAGTCATTGAAGAAATTGGGGAACTGCGTAATTTGGGTAATTTTCGATTAAGAATTTCGATTTTTTTCCTTGCCACGTTGAACTCGGTTTCACCGGATGTTTCTAAGTACCGAGTACTTGTTTTTTTAGCTGAATGCTGATCGCTGAGTACTGAATGCTCGGCTTCAGATTTCCAAAATCACCGGCATGATGAGCGGACGGCGGGCTGTATTCTTGTTAATGTAACGCTTTAAGTCCTGGCGGATTTTCTCTTTAATCACGCCGTAATCTGCCTTTTCTTCGGCGCTCGATTCCTCCAGCGTTTTCATGACAATGGTGCGGGCCTGTTCGAGAAAGCCGACTTCTTCGGCCAAGCCTCCAGCGCCGGCAAAGCCGCGCATCACGATCTCGGGCGTAGCCTCCACCCTTCCAGAGAGCTTGTTAATCGCGATGATGGGCAGCACAATGCCGTCTTCTCCCAAGTGTCTGCGGTCGCGGATCACCAAATCTTCGACGACGTCGGTCATGGATCCAGAATCAATACAAACCCGGCCTACGGTCACGCGGCCAGCTTTGCGCGCGCCGAGCTCGTCGAATTCCAGAATGTCGCCGCTTTCAATCTGCATCACCTGGCCTACTGCGCCGTGCATGGTGGCGGCCAGCTCTCCGTGCCGCCGCAGTTGGCGATACTCGCCGTGAATAGGAATAAAATATCGCGGCTTCACCAAGTTGATGATCAACTTGAGCTCTTCTTGGCTGGCGTGTCCGCTCACGTGGACCGGTGGGGAAGAGCCGTCTTCGTAAATCACGTGCGCCTCGCGGCGGAATATGTGATCAATCATCCGGTAAATACTTTTTTCGTTGCCGGGGATAATGCGGGAAGAAAGCACGACGGTATCGCCGGGTTCGATGCGTGCGTGCTTGTGGTTATCAACCGCCGCGCGTGAGAGGGCAGACATGGGCTCGCCCTGCGTACCGCTGATGAGAATGCATACCTTTTCCGGAGGATAATTCTTCAGATCGCCGGGATGAATCAGCACCCCGTTGGGAATCTCGACGTATCCCAAATCCTCTGCGATCTCTGCCGAATTGGTCATCGAGCGGCCCACAAGAACAATCTTGCGGCGATATTCGTAGGCCAGATCAAAAGCCAGTTTGATGCGATGAATGGAGGAAGAAAAGCAGGAGATGAAAATCCGCTTTTGAGCCCGGGTGAACACTTCATCGAATTTGCGCCGTACGGCGCGTTCGCTGGGCGTATAGCCCGGGCGCTCTACGTTCGTGGAATCCTGTAATAGCGCCAGCACACCTTCTTTTCCATACTCGGCGAAAGCATGCAAGTCGAACAGGCGGTTATCCGTAGGGGTGGGGTCAACTTTGAAGTCGCCGGTGTGAATGATGACCCCAAGCGGCGTGTGGATAGCCAACGCCACGCAATCCACCAGGCTGTGGGTCACCTGAATGGGATTGATGGTAAACGGTCCAATGCTGAAACGTTTGCCGCTTTCGATAATGTGCAATTTGGCGTTTTCAAGCAGGGCGTGCTCTTCCAGCCTGTCTTCCACGTAGGCCAGGGTGAACTCCGTGCCATAGACCGGCACGTTCAATTCGGTGAGGATCCATGGCAATCCTCCGATGTGGTCCTCATGGCCGTGGGTCAAGATGATCGCCCTGACCTTGTCGCGATTTTCTATGAGGTAGGTGATGTCGGGGACAACAATATCCACCCCCAACAGTTCGGATTCAGGGAACATCAGGCCGGCGTCAATGACGATGATGTCATCTTCCCAGCGCACGGCCATGCAGTTCATCCCGAACTCGCCCAGGCCGCCCAAGGGCACGATATGTAGCTTTCCAGAAGGCATTTAATGGAGCACTTGAAAACTATGATGCTAGCACACGCCCCTTGATACTCAGTGATTTTCCTTGTTTATGCTTTCTTGCCATGCCCAAATAATGAATTGCTTCTCTCCGCCCGACGACCTCTTATGATTTCAATAGAATCTTCAGATTGTCGCGGACTATCCACCCAGGCGATTTTGTTGCATAATTGATGCACCTCCCGGAGAACGGTCTTACCAGGTTACGGCGCACAACAATTTAAGTTTGCAGATGAAATTCTGCTTTCGACTTTCGCACATCCGGATTGTCATGCTGGGGTGTTTTTTGCTGGCATCCGGAAAAATAATCGCTTACCCGGCCGGGGCAACCTTTGAGCTCTCGCTGCCGGCAAACCCTCGCTACGCCTTTGAGCACATTGAACGCGCAGGTCTGAGCACAAAGACGGTCACGGCGTTAGTCCAAGATCGTCAAGGCTTCCTGTGGATAGGCACGCAAAGCGGCCTGATGCGCTTTGACGGCACGGAAGTAGTCACGTTTACCCGTAACGAAGGGCTCCCGACAGCCTTTATTGATCAGCTCCTGCTCTCGCCTAACGGCACTGTATGGGTGGGAACCGCATCGGGCATTGCGCACTTTAACGGCAAGCGCTTTGTGCCGCTGCCACTGCCTTCGTCGGCTATGAGCATCCAACCGATTCATCAGCTCTTTGCCATAGACAAGCGTAATGGAATCTACATTGCCACCACCGATGGGTTGCTTTGGATTGATGGTTTTGATCCTAACCACACGCGTCTGGTAACCAGCAAAGATGGCCTGCCCGCAGGAACGATTGATGCCCTCTATTTCGGATCCGATGGCGTGCTTTGGTTTGCCGTCGGGCACCGTTTAGGCAGGCTGCGGACCCCGGCGTCGCGTCCGGAAATTTTACCCACGGGTATTGGAAGGCCAAAAGAAGCGATCATCGCCATTCTGGTGGATGGTGAACAGAACCTATGGGTCAGAACCACCGAGCATTTGGACCGCTTCAATCTGGGAACCAGTCAATTCATCAAGGATGACGCCGGCATCCCCGAAGCCAATGATTTTGGGGCCCCATCGTTTGATCGCCAGGGGAATTTGCTGGTTCCAACCGTAAATGGTCTATTCCGGCGTATCAATCATCACTGGCAAGCCTATGGTGAAAAACAAGGCATGTCGTCCGAGGCCGTTTTTGCCGCACTCGAGGACCGTGAAGGCGCCATATGGATTGGCTACGGCGGCATGGGGCTAGATCGCTGGCCGAATCCCACTACCTGGTCTGGGTGGGGAAAGTCGGAAGGACTTCCCGACAACGTAGTCTGGTGCACTTTGCGCGACCGTCAAGGGCGTCTCTGGGTGGGAACCAACAAAGGCCTTGCCTTGTGGAATGCCTCCACGCACTCCTGGCGCGTCTGGAAGCAAGCCCAGGGGCTTGCGGGCTCGATTGTCCGCCGGCTGGCCCTGGCAAAAGATGGGGCGATTTGGGTCCTCTCCTATCCCGGTGGGTTGACTCATATTGATCCGGCAACCCTGCAGCTCAAGCAGGTGCGGGTTGAACCCGCCAGTGCACGCGACCCCACGGGAATGGCGCTCGCTCCTGATAACAAGCTCTGGATCGGCAACGCGCAATACCTGAAGACCCTCAGCAACGAAAACGGAAGATGGGTTTCCCGTAATATCAGCTTTCCTTCAGAGGTCATCCATTCCACGAGTCATCCGGTTTTTTCGTCCGACGGAATCTTGTGGACATGCGGCCGCAGCGGCATCTCTCGTTTTGACGGCAAGCACTGGCTGCACTTTACCACCAAAGACGGCCTGCGTTCCGACGTGGTCACTGAGATTGTTCCGGTCAGCGGTGATGAAATCTGGTTTCGCTATGACGAAGCCATGGGATTAGGACATCTTCGGCTCTCAGGTTCCACCGCTAGTGTTGAACACATCACCACTGCCCAGGGGCTCCGCACCGATGCGATCTACATGATCGGCCTCGACCATGCCGGAAATGTATGGACCGGCGGTGACAGCGGCGTCTCGGTCATAGATTCGCAGAGACATATCACCAACCTTACTCGCGCCGATGGGCTCATCTGGGATGACATCAGCGCCGCAGCCTTCTGGGTAGAACCCGATGGCAGCTTGTTGATCGGCACCAGCCGCGGTTTGGCCCACTATGCTCCTCACAAAACGGATGGAGCAGAGGCCGCACAATCCGTGCCGGTAGTGATCACATCAGCCCGCCTGGGAAGCCAGGAGCGCCTCGCGGAAGCTAATCCTGAGGCCAAATACAGCGAACGAGTATTTTCAGCGCAGTTTGTGCCGCTGACCTTCCGCGAGCCCCAGCGCTACCTCTGCCGTTACCGGCTGAATGGTTTGGAATCTGAGTTTACTGAAACTGCTCTGCGTCAGGTACGTTACCCTTCGCTTGGCGCGGGCTCCTATGTATTCGAAGTTTCTTGCCGTCTTGACGAGAATGAATGGAGCGATTCTGCCAGATTTTCTTTTTCCATACACCCGGCGTGGTGGGAGCGTTGGTGGGCGCGCCTGCTCGGGCTTGGCCTGTTGGTCTTTTTGATTTACCTCATGTTGCGCATTCGAACTGCCGCCCTGCAGGCCGACCGCAGACGCCTGGAGGCCGCTGTGGCTGCGCGCAGCGCGGAATTGGCAAACGCAAACCGTGAACTTGCCGAAGCGGCTCTGACCGATCCTCTGACCGGGGTCGGCAACCGCAGGTTCTTCGACAGTATGATTGCCTCCGACATCAGCCAGGCGATTCGCGCATATTCCGATTCCTCTCACAGCACCGATCACCGCGACCTGATTTTTTATCTGGTTGATATTGACCACTTCAAAGAAATCAACGATATGCACGGCCACCATGTGGGAGATCATGCGCTGGTCGAGATGGCGCGGCGCTTTTCGCGCGTGGTACGCACATCTGACATGCTCATCCGCTGGGGTGGCGAGGAGTTCCTGATCGTCTCGCGCGCTTCAGAACGCCGCGATGCTCAGGCGCTGGCGGCACGCATTCTTTCTATCGTGGCCTCTGAGCCCATTGACCTGGGAGGCGGAAAATCTATGTTCCGGACCTGTTCCCTCGGGTGGGGAAGCTTTCCCTGGTTCCGGTCTGCTCCCGAAGCAGTTTCTATGGAAGAGATGCTTACGCTGGTTGACCGCGCGTTGTATGTGGCCAAAAACTCCGGCCGCAACCAGGCCATCGGCATCATGGCGGCTGAAAGAGAACCAGCCGGTCTGCAAGGGGAAAAATCAGTTGGAGAAACCATGGAAGTTGAGGGACGCAAAGTCAGGATATCTCGACTTCCCGGGCCGCAGAAAAAAGCCAATTAGAAAAAGTTTACTGCGGGCGTGCCCTGACGCAAACCTGCTTCCCTCTAAGGGACGTGGGCAAGATGCCCACGCGACAGCCGGCGAGACGCCGCGCTACGGTTTTAGATCAGTTTTCGAGACTAACTTATCGGGCTGCCTTTTTCTCCAGGGGCAGCAGGCGGGCACTGCGCGGTGGGCGGCGCACGCCGTTCAATGTGCGCAGATCAATCTTCAACTCGGAGATGGTGCGGCTGAGCGTATTACGGTGCATGCCCAGTTCGCGGGCAGCTTTACATTGGTTGCCGCTGTTTTCTTGCAGAACAGTGCAGATAAACCGCTTTTTGAATTCGTGTACTGCCTCGGTATAAAGAATGCCGCTTTTATGCATCTGCTGAACAAGAGCTTCGAGTTGGTCCTTCACCTGAGCGCCTCTCTTCCTAATGGGTTGCTATGAAATTAATTCCTGCCGTACGCAATTACTTCCAGCTTTACTGGCTGGGGGTTTTCTGTGGGCCACTGTGGTCTTCCTGTTCAAGGATGAATGCGTTCACCTTTTCCATTCCTTGTTTCAGCCGTCCGCGCAACTCTGCCGGCGCCAACCAACTGGCTCCATAACCAAACACTAGAAAGTAATGTCCTAGCTTGGATTGGGCCACCAGGTTGACACCTGGTGAAAATGCAACCATGCTCATCACCAGAACCGTAGCAATTACGATTCCGCGCGCCAGACCGAAGACCGCACCCAATGCCCGGTCAACCCATTGCAATCCTGCTTCCTTAAAAATCCACCGCGAAATACGTCCCGCCATCCCCGCCAGGAGAATGACGCCAAAGAAAATTGTTAAAAAGCCCGCTGAACTCGCCATCCAGGGTGCGCTGACAAATTGTTGAAACCAGGGCGCAACCCGGTGATAATCCCACGCCGCCAGAAGATAACCAGCGACCGATCCTGCGAGAAAAAATATTTCAAAGAAAAAACCCTCTGCCGCCGCCATCAACGCAGACAGCACAACAATCGCCACCAGGACCCAATCAAAACCAGTCATGTCTATGACAGGTCCAGAGTCCGCCCGGTCAGCAAGCGGTATGCCTCTGTGTACTTCTCACTGGTACGTTCCACAACATTCTCGGGCAACGCCGGCGCCGGAGGCTGCTTGTTCCAGTGGATCTCCTCCAGATAATCGCGCACGTACTGTTTGTCGTAAGAATCCTGCGCCCGTCCGGGCTGGTACTTTTCCGCCGGCCAGAAGCGGGAAGAGTCGGGCGTAAGCACCTCGTCACCCAGCACCAATCCCTTGGGCGTATTGCCAAACTCAAATTTTGTATCTGCAATGATGATGCCTCGCCCAGCGGCGTATTCTGCCGCTTTGGTATAGATCTCCAGGCTCAAGGTGCGTAATTTCTTGCTAAGCTCGGGGCCGGCGTGCTTAACCATTTCTTCGAACGAAATATTTTCGTCATGCCCGCTCAACGCCTTGGTTGACGGGGTAAAGATCGGCTCCGGTAGTTTGTCGGATTCTTTTAATCCAGCCGGCAATTGAATGCCGCATACCGTGCCGTTCTGTTTATATTCCTTCCAGGCCGAGCCTGAAATGTATCCGCGCACCACACACTCAATGGCTATCATGTCGGCCTTGACCACAAGCATGGAGCGGCCTGATAGATCATTGCGGTACTTTTGAAGATGCACCGGGTAGTCGTTCACGTTGGCTGTCACCAGATGGTTCTGGGTCACATCCTTCAAAAAATCAAACCAGAACAGGGAAAGCTGGGTGAGCACGCGGCCCTTATGCGGGATACCGGAAGCCAAAACGTAATCAAAGGCTGAGATGCGATCGGTCGCCACGAACAAAAGATGTTCGTTATCAACACGATAGACATCGCGCACCTTGCCGCTGGCATAAAGTTCCAAGTCCGCGAAATCGGTTTGCATCAAGACGGGATGGTCGGTTCGGGTCTGCACAGAACTCATACTCGAGGATAGTCGCGTATTCTAACCCCACAGAAAAATTTGTCAACATGACCAATTGGTCACTTGACCTATTGTGCAAAATTTCTTCGCTGAAAAACAGTTGACAGAAATTATTTTTTAGTTTTTATACAGGCGCTCAATGGTTTAGAGCTGTGGAAAAGTAAGTGGAAAAGTAGATCGCTTCAAAAAATACAAAATAGAGGCTGGTATTTTATCGGTTGAACCAAGCCGTAAAAACTTTTGATGGCGAACTATGCAACAGGGTGCATGTAATTTTCCCGCCGCGCGGGCTAACTGGCCGCCTTGGCTTCTTCACCGAAGCGCACGGAGACGATCTTGGAGACGCCCGGCTCCTGCATGGTCACTCCATAAAGCGTGGGCGAGATGCCCATCGTCTTCTTGTTGTGGGTGATGATGACAAATTGCGTCTGCACGCTCATTTCTTTTACCAGATCGGTGAAACGGCCGACGTTGGCTTCATCGAGTGGAGCATCCACTTCATCAAGGATGCAGAACGGGCTGGGCTGGAACTGGAAGATGCCCACCAGCAACGCCAGCGCGGTAAGCGCCTTTTCACCGCCAGAGAGCAATAGGACGTTCTGCAGCTTCTTGCCCGGAGGCGAAGCGATAACGTCAATACCGCTTTCGCTGCTGTTCTCCTGGTCGGTCAACCGCATGAACGCCTGACCGCCGCCGAACAGCTTGCGGAAGGTGAACTGGAAATTCTCGTTGATGCGCTCGAATGCCTCTTCGAACTTCTGGCGCGAGATGGCATCAATTTCCTTGATCGAGTTCAAGGTGTTCTCAATGGAATCCAGCAGGTCTTTGCGTTGCGTCTCCAGGAACGAGTGGCGTTCAGCGGTCTTCTTGTACTCTTCCAGCGCCATCATGTTGACCGGTCCCATGTTCTCGAGCTTGGTGCGCATCTCGCGATAAGCCGTATCTTCCAGCGCAAGCGCTTCGCCTTCCACTCGGCCCACGTTCGTATCGGTCAACAACTCTTCACGGCCCAGGTTTAGTTCGTTGCGGCAGGTCTCGGCCATGTACTCGGCATCGGAAGTCAGTTTGGCAATGGCAGCGGAGAGCTCACCACGGCGGTCGCGAGCGGCATCGAGCAACTGGCGCACCTCGCGCAACTGGTGCTCGATTTCAGCCATGCGCGCACGCACCTGCTCCGATTCCTTTTGCAGTTCAACCCCACGGGCTTCCGTAGACTGACGCTCGGCTGCATAAGCAATAAGCTGCTCGGCCAGACGCGCATTTTCGCTGAGGCGCTGTTGCTTTTCCGCGTGCGCAGATTCGATTTGCGCTTCCAGCGAGGCCACACGCGCATTGACCTCGGAGACCAGGGTCTCAATCCGTTGTAATGCTGAGGAGGCCGCAATACGGCGCTCTTCCAGAGCCGCTACCCGCGCCGACATCTGGGAGGCCGTTTGCACCGCCAGGTCGCGCGATTCCTTCATCGTTGCCAGCCTGGACTGTATGGCCGCGACTTCAGATTCCAGCTCTTTGCGGTGCGACTCGTGCTGCGCCGATTCCTGCTGCATCTCCGCCACAGTCTGCTGTGCCTCTTCGCGCTCAGAACGGACCCGGCTGATCTCTGCTTCGTAGGTCCCCAACCGCTGCTGGGTTTTTTCTAATTCGGCTTCAAGCTGTTGCAGGGCATGTCCTGAGGTCAACGCCAGTTTTTCTGCTTCGCGCCTTTCCTCTTCGAGCCGTACCAGCAGGGAAGTAAGCTCAGTAATTTCACGCCCCAGCACGGCCGTGCGGGCCTCATCGGCGCGCAGGGTCTGCTCCATGTCAGAAAGAGTGCGCTGCAGCTCCCGCAATTCGCGCTTCATGGAAAGCGGACCCTCGGTGCGCTGCTTGCCACCCGTGACCGTGAGATTGTGAAAAGTCTCCCCGTTCGGCGCCAGGAAGAAGGCATTGGGGTTTTCCAGTGCCATCTCGCGCGCGGTTGCCGAGTCGGGAGCGATATACCCGTTGCCCAACTTGGGAAGAATTCCTTCCAGCGACTTTCCAAAACCGTTGAGCACCCGAATGCAGCTCTTCAAGGGAACGATAGCATCACGCCGGACAGCAGAACGCGTGTGCTGATCAACGAGGAAAGAAAACTTTTCCTGGCTATCTTCAGAATGCACCAGGAATGTGGCCCGCCCATCGACATCGTTGCGCAGGATCTGCAATCCCTGATCGGCCGCATCCCAGGACTTGACCACGATGTAGTTCAACTCGTCACGCAGGAAGTCTTCCACGACCCTTTCATACTGGTCATCCACCTCAAGAAAATCAGCCAGTATCCCCGCCGGCGCAAAATCTTTTTCCATGGCGCCGGACTGGAACAAACGCTTTACCGATTCGGTCGTATATCCGTGTTCGGCGATCAACGCTTCGAGTGAACCTCGTTTCCCCAATGCGGAAGCATACTCAGCGCGCAGGGAATCGAGACGTATCTTAGCTTCGCTTTCGGCAGCTTTCTTTTCCTTAACCTGTTGCTGGGCTTCAGCAATCTGTGCCGTAAGTGCAGAAACTTTTTGGGAAACAGACTCAAACTCAAAAGCAATCTGTCCGCGCTGCCCACCGAACGCGGTGATTTGAGACTGGGCTCCTGCCGTCTCCTGCTGCAAGCGATGCAGTTCGCGCTCCAGAGAGGCGCTATGTTCTTCTGCCTTCGCCATGCGATTGTGAACGGCGGATGCAGCAGCCACGGCTTCCATGATCTCGCTGCGTCGTGCTTCCTGGCTCTGTTCTGTCGCTGCCAGTGTTTCGGTTGCAGTCGCGGCTTCGTGCTGCCGCAGGCTGGCTTCACTTTGAGCAGCAGCCACATCAGCGGCAGCCGATTCCAGCACCGACCGGTTGCTGTTTAATTCAGCCTGTAAGCCGCCAAGTTGTTCGCGGGTGCGTTCCAGTTCGGCAAGAGCGGCAGCCGAGCGGGCATCGAGCTCTGCGCAACGCTCTTCATTGGTGTGCCGGCGCGAGACGCTGCGCTCCATCTCCAGGGCCAGCGTGTTCAGGTGTTCGGTGTTGCGCTTGGCTTCTTCTTCGATGGCGTAGCCGCGCTGTGTGCGCTCGCCGTGTTCAGATTCCAACCTCTGCACGGTTTCATTCTTCGTCTGCATCTCTGCGGTGATGCTCGCGAGTTCAGACTCGAGTTGTGCCGCCTCACGCTCCAGTTGGGTAAACTTGCTGGCCAGCACGAGGCGGAGCTTTTCGCGCATCTCATCGCGCAGCTTGGCGTAACGCTCAGCCTTGGCGGCCTGGCGCTTAAGGGAATTCATCTGGCGCGTGACTTCATCGAAAATGTCGTTAATTCGGGCCAAGTTCAGCTTCGATTGCTCAAGCCGCGCCTCGGCCAACCGCTTCTTGGTTTTGAACTTGGTAATGCCGGCAGCTTCTTCGATAATCGCGCGCCGGTCATAGGGCTTGCTGCTGAGAATCTGGCCAATGCGGCCCTGCTCAATGATCGCGTAGGACTCAGGGCCAAGTCCTGTTCCCATAAAGATATCCTGGATATCGCGCAGGCGGCAGAGTTTGCCATTCAGCAGATACTCGCTCTCGCCAGAGCGGAACAACCGCCGCGTGACAACAAGTTCGCCGGCTTTGAATTGCGTGGTCTTGAACTTGCGGCGGCGGATCTTCAAAACAACATGCTGCGGAGCGTTTTCGCTGGCTGAAGCATCTGGAGCTTGCGGTTCGGCTGTGTCACTTTCCGCAGTCTGTTGTGCCTCTTCCGGAGCAGCTTGTGCAGCAGCGTTCTCTGAATCCTCGACTGTATTTTCGGGGGTCGTGTTCTCGCCGGCGATGGCATCATCCGCTGCGGCAGCGTTTTCTACAATAACCTCTTCCGGTCCCAGCGGCTGAACGTCAGCGATGTGGCGTTCTGTGTCTTCCGCGGCAGTTGCGCGATCGCCGGCTTCATCCCAATCGTCGAAGGGTTCGTTCTGGATATCAACTTCAGGTTCTGTGAAGCTGGTATTGCCTTCGTACTCTTCAGGGTCAATCAGAGTGAGAGAGACTTCGGCCATGCCAGTAGGCTTGCGATCGCGTGTCCCGATAAAGATCACGTCTTCCATGCGCGAGCCGCGCAGGCTCTTGGCTGACTGTTCGCCCAAGACCCACGAGATGGCATCAGCGATATTCGACTTGCCGCAGCCGTTCGGTCCCACAATGGCGGCGACGCCATCACCTTGGAACTTCAGTTCCGTACGGTCACAGAAAGATTTGAACCCCAGGATTTGCAGCTTCTTCAGTTTTAGCAAAAACTCACTCCCTCATGCCGCATCGGTGTGGTCTTTCAATTGGTCAGATTCCATGAAAGCACTCCCGGCGTTTGTACTGCCTTGTGGGCAGGTAAATTCGCTCCCTGCGGCTGGACAGGGATCGGAAACACAACCATTGCTGCTTAATGTACCGGGTAAGTTACTACCGGTCAAGCATTAAACGCCCAATATATTGTGTGGCATATGCCTATACCGCTGCCTATTGCACAGCCTCTGATGCAATTAGCCAAAAAACTGCTTAACCAGTGCAATTTTCGTTCGGAGATTCGACGAAGGCGGGAGTTACCGCGAGAGCTACTGAAACTTTAACGCGGATAATGGCCGAAATCAAGCGCTAAAGCATAGGAATTACTCATCCAGTTTCCGGGAAAGGGAAACGAAATCCACGTGCCCCTCACTATCTGCTATGCAAGACAACTTTGAAAGGAGCAATTCAAATTTATGAGTGTGCCCAGGGAAAATGAAGCTTTATCAGTATCTCGAAGCAGGAAAAGACCCTTATTTTTTGCCATTTGCCTCGGAATGGCTTTGCTGCTCGCGCGTTCTGTCGCAACCGCACAAGAGCGTCCCCGTTTCGATCCTGATCGTGATCATGATCGAGACCGGATTCACACCATGTGGATTGATCACCTTGTATTTCTGCCGGGTGACCCCAGCGTGCAGACCTCGTTCAACGCGGTTAACTCGGGTGTTGGAGGCGGATTGAGCGGCCTCATCATCACCTCCTCAACCCTCGGCGACGAGGCACAGGGTGGGGGAAACAAAGTCGTCGAGACCGCTCTGGAAGTACCGCCAGGCTTCCAGATTGTAAGCGTGCGCGTGTGCTACGAGAATTCCAACCCGCGCAGCTTTATCACTCAGACACGGCTGGCGCAGGTGCAGAACCCTCCCAGCACCGCCATTGTTTTGCTGGATGACCCAACCCATCTCAACGCTGCGGGTCCGGTCTGCGTTAACAGTCAACCAACGTTGGTCAATCCCGCAAAGGGTTCTGTCCTTCTCGATTTGCGTGTCAATTTTGGCGATACCACCGACAAGATTGTGCTTCGGGCGGTAGGGTTGAACCTTGTGAAGTAATCTCCTGTTCGCAACTGGCAGTTATAGCCTGGGGATGTGAATGATGGAGAGAGGGGAAGTATCTGAGAGAAACTACTCACGCATACTTCCCCTTGCAAAATTGAATTGGTTATACCAGCCGCGCTACAAGATCGTAGTCATGAGTTTCGGTGATCTCGCAGCGGTGGAATTCGCCGGCCTGAACATTATCGAGGGCGCCAAAATCATTGATAAAGACTTTGCCATCAATTTCTGGTGCGTGCATCTCGGTGCGTCCTTCCCAAAGCCAATCAGTTTCTTGCGACGGGCCTTCCAGGACAACATCAAACTGCTTGCCAATCAAAGCGCGTTTTTTACGTTTGCTGATCTGGCGCTGGATTTGCATCAGTTTCTTGCGACGGCCTTCAATCACACGATGCGGTAATTTTTCTTCCAGATGGAATGCTTTAGCACCCTCTTCATCGGAGTAGGCAAAGGTCCCCATCCAATCGAACTCAGCGGCGCGAACAAAATCACACAGCGCCTCGAAGTCGCGTTCACTTTCTCCCGGAAACCCCACGATGAATGAAGTCCGCAATGTGAGTTGGGGAACGGCGCGGCGCATCTTCTCGATGGATTTCAGGAAGATGTCGGCACTGCTGCCGCGCTTCATGCTCTTAAGCACGGGAGCCGAAGCATGTTGCAACGGGACATCAATGTAAGAACAAATCTTCGGATGAGAGGCGATAGCTTCGAGCAGGCGCCCGGTGATCTTGTTGGGGTAGGCATATAAAAAACGCACCCAGCGCAGATCGTCAATTGCAGCCAGCCGCTCCAGCAGAAGTGCCAAGCCGTCTTTCAAGCCAAGGTCCTCGCCGTAGCAGGTCGTATCTTGTCCGATCAGAGTAATCTCTCGCACACCACTCTGTACGAGACGCTCGGCTTCTGTTATTACCGATTCGAACCGGCGCGAGCGAAATTTGCCGCGCAGTTGCGGGATGATGCAGAAGCTGCAAGGATGATCGCATCCTTCGGCAATCTTGATATACGCCAGATGCCGGGGCGTAGCCAGCACACGCGGCGTGGTTTCGTCGTAAAGATAATTGGGCAGATCGGCGATGGCCCCATCCCACTCGTTGCGCGAGAAGCGTCCGGCCGCTTGGCGGGCGTCGCCTTCGGCACGGGAAGTCGACCCTCCATCCGGCTTCGAATAGGTTGCCTCCGGACGCGAAGTAATAATCTTAAAGGGTGAAAAATCCTGACTTGCGCCGGTTGCCGATTGCGCCAGTCCAGCGCTGGCAATTATTTTTTGCAGCTCGCCGGTGCCGACAACCGCATCTACTTCGGGAATATTTTTTTGAATTTCATTGCGGTAACGTTCTACCAGACAGCCGGCGACAATCAGTTTTTTTGCGCGGCCGCCTGGGTTTTCCGCAGAAGCTTTGTGCCGCGCCATCTGCAGGATGGTATCCACCGACTCCTGCTTGGCCGTGTCAATGAACGAGCAGGTATTGACTACGATGACATCCGCTTCATCGGCACGAGCAGTGATTTGCGCGCCCGACGAGGCCAGCATCCCCATCATGACCTCGCTATCCACGAGATTCTTGGGGCACCCCAGGCTGACAAAGCCTATCTTGACCGGGGTTTCTGCCCGGGCTGAGGGGGTCTCAGTTGTGTTTTTGGATGACATGCAATCTTTCTATTTTAACATCTGGTGAATTCATCGCCGGGCGGCAATCTCTACTTCCGCGAACAGCTCAGGTAAGCGTTTGGCGTCTTCTGTCATCTCCCCAAATCGTGCCCGCAGGTAGTGCAGGGTAAACACTGAAACCACGCGTCGAAGCTCAGGTTCAAGAATCGAGTTCACGAATTCTGCTGGAGTTTGGGCGGGCTTTTTCTCACATCCCCGGCGGGCGAGGGAAGCCGTCATGCGTTCATACCAGATGGAAGCCGCCGCGCGTGGGGCGTCTTCTGGCCTCGCCGCAATCCGATAGTCGCGCCAGGTGTGCAGCAGCCTGCGGCCGTTCACCGCCAGCAAGAACAGGGCGACCAGAGCTGTCAGGACCAGGCCGTAACGTCGCGCGATTTGCCGTACGTCCGTCGTGCTGGCATGGCTGACCAGTTTGTAATACCGGCGCATCAGTGCCAGCTTCCAGGCAAACATGCGGCTGCGGGAGAACAGGAACATCCTGATCTGCAGGTTAGATTGGTGTCCAAAGTCGTAGTTGATCACCCATTCGCGCCAGAACTCGCCGACCGCATCAAGGTATAGACCCATGCGCGAATTGCGCAACACCGAAGTGGAACCAGGATCGGGTGGTGTGGGATCGAAAGTGCTCCATCCGTAACCAGGGAAATACACTTCCACCCAGGTATGCGCTTCGCTCGCGCGCACGATGTAACTGGAGGTCAGATCGTTGAACTGGGCGCTACGGAAGCCGTTGACCACGCGCGTGGGAATCTGCAATGTGCGCAGCATAATGGCCATGGCGGAGGCAAAATATTCGCAGTGGCCCTCTTTGCGCACGAAAAGAAATTCCGCTAAAGGATCATCCGGTGGTGTCTGCGAAAGCTTCAGTGTGTATCCATAATGCGTGCTCAGGTAATTCTCGATTTCGCGGGCGCGATCGTAGTTATTGGTTTTGCCCGCTGTAACTTTTGCCGCCAGTTGCGCGATGCGAGGATCAAGCTTGGGCACCTGCAGATAATGCAGCGCAATTTCTGGTGGAAACTCTCCAGAAGCTTTGCGTAACAGCTCTGGTTCGGCCTCAAGCACATTAGAGCGCCCCACGTAAATACCGATGGGTTCATCTGTAAATGCCGAACCCGCCAGGTCTTGCGAGACAGAACGATAATTGCCCACGATGGCGTCTCCAAAGGGGGCCACAAAGAAGACGTTTGTGCCAATCGGTTCCATCACCACGCGGTAATTCAGCATGTGCGCGTAGGGGTGCGTGTACTTTGCAGACGTTTCCGGGCGAAATCCTTCTCCGGTTTGCGGCCGCAGGCTGAATGTTCCAGAAATTCCATGTGGAATGGGAGAAAATGTAAGCGGATTGTCCCACTTGCGGCCGTCAAAGAGCCCCAGCGCCACGCCACGCCACTTCAAATTGGTGAAATTTCCGCGCGTATCGCCGAACACTTGGACATGCATGACGATGGAGCTGGATTGCTTGATCTCGCCAATCTGGCCGAGTTGTACCTCGTTTCCAAATCCGGTCAGCACCTGGTTGTTTTGAGCAAGCTGGCTCAGATAACCATTGCTGGTGCGGGGAAGGACGTAGAAAACAATCGGCGATGTCACGCTGATGCTGATCACCAGGACTACGGCCGCAATCAGAAGCGAGCGGGCCAGCACAGATTGGTCTGGTATTTCGCGCGCCTGCGCCGTAGCGGTTTCTGCGGAGCGTTTCATCTCCATGCTGAGAAAGGTTGTGGCTGTCAAAACGAGAAACAGCAGGAAGGCAAAAAAGAAGGTGCTATCCACAGTGAGCACCGCTGCCGCCAGGACCATTAAGAACGCAAGCAAGGCGAGATAGAAATTGTCGCGCTGGCGATGCACAGAAAACATTTTGACCACCATGCTGAACAGCACAAGGTGCACGGTGGCATTAACAAAGCTTCCAGATATCAGAAAGAAATCGGCAACGTAAAAAACCACGTACACAAGTGTGGCGTAATTGGTGTAGCGTTCCGAGATCTTGAATTCCCGTCCGCGTGCCAGCAATACACCCCGAACGATGAGCGCAACAGCGACGAACAACACAGAGAGCATATCCAGCTTACCGGTACCGGCCAGGGTAAAAAAACCCGTGGCGATCAACAGGTAGAGCGAGGTATCAAAGAAGCGTTCGATCGCCAAAGGCACCCGTAAGCGCACTGCTGAAGCGGAAGACACAGCATTATTGTACCCCTTACGTTAACCATCTTTTTTGTGCTGCGGTGGGTCATTCTTAGGTCATTTGATAAAATCGTCTGTCAGGCATTGGGTCCCGCGCAACGCAATCCCGCCAACCCCGCCAGGTCCGGAAGGAAGCAACGGTAACGGGCTCGTGCGTGTGCAGCGGGTACCCCGGTGCCTGGCAAACTGGCCCTCCAGGCAATAGATTCCACACGCAGCGAGTTTACGAAAGCTCGTGTTCTTCTTGGTAAGGGTGGTTTTTTGGTGAGCGCCGTGCCGCGCGAACCAAAAAGCGAGGGCGCAGCGGTTTACCGCGGAGCCTTATATAACTGGAGATATTAATTTTGCAAAATCTATTAGGCGCCAAGATTACCGCTCTGGGAACCTATGTCCCGCCCAAAATTCTTACCAACAATGATCTTGAAAAAATGGTGGATACCACCGACCAGTGGATTGTCGAACGCACCGGCATCCGCCAGCGCCATATCGTGGAAAAAGGAGTCGCCTCCAGCGATCTGGCAGTTGAAGCGGCCCGCAAAGTACTGACCGAGCGTGGAATCACTCCTGGAGATGTAGAGGCCATCATTGTTGCCACGGTCACGCCCGATATGATGTTTCCCGCCACCGCCTGTCTGGTGCAAAACAAACTCGGCGCCAAAGGCGCATGGGGCTTCGACGTATCGGCGGCCTGCTCGGGTTTTCTCTATGCTTTGCAGGCGGGCGTGCAGTTCGTACGCACGGGAGCCCACAAAAAAGTTTTGGTCATCGGTGCGGACGTGATGTCTTCCATCATTGATTACACCGATCGTGCCACCTGTGTAATTTTTGGCGATGGCGCTGGGGCTGTGCTGGTAGAGCCCGCTGCCGCTGACGAGCCCGGTTTTATAGACTTTCTTCATGAGGTAGACGGCTCCGGCGGATCCGCTCTCAATATGCCGGGAGGCGGAAGCCTGCATCCGCCATCGCACGAGACGGTAGACAAGAAATTGCATTACGTCCATCAGGATGGGCAGGCCGTATTCAAGTTCGCGGTGCGTAAGATGGTTGAGGTTTGCGAGACCATCTTGAAGCGCAACGGATTGAAGGGCTGCGACGTAGCCGTATTCCTGCCTCACCAGGCCAATCTGCGGATCATCACCGCCACGGCAGACCGCATTGGCCTAAAATCCGAGAACGTGATCGTCAACATTGATCAGTTTGGGAATACTACGGCAGCAACTATTCCTTTAGCCATGCAGACCGCACGCGAACGCGGTAAGCTAAAGAAAGGCGATCTCGTACTTCTGGCGTCGGTTGGCGCAGGATTTACCGTTGGAGCAACCTTGCTGCGATGGGCTTATTAGGCAATTGCTATTCAATGGCCTCAAATATTTTGCGCTATATCAGTTCTACCGGCCAAAACTTATGTCTCGGAAGCATCAGATTCGTGTTGTCCTGTTTGATTTGGGCGGAGTGCTGGTCGAGCTGTCCGGGGTCCCGACCATGCTCGCGTGGATGAGCAACCGGGTTTCATCGGAAGAGCTTTGGAAAATGTGGCTTACCTCTCCGGTAGTCCGCGCATTTGAAACCGGACGAGCTACCCCTGAGTGGTTCGCCGATCAACTTATTGTGGAGATGGGCCTCCCCGTCGGAACACCTCAGCTTCTGGACGAGTTCGCACGTTGGCCGCGTGGTCTGTTTCCGGGCGCCCTTGACCTGATCGGCAGAGTTCCGCAGCGGTACACGCGGGCCACGCTGTCCAATTCCAACGCGCTGCACTGGCCTCGCATGATGGAAGAAATGCAACTAGCCGAGGCTTTCGATCTGTATTTTGCCTCGCATCTGATGGGCAAGATCAAGCCTGATGAAGAAGTGTTCCAACACGTGACTGACACACTGAACTGCGCCGCGGACGAAGTCCTTTTTCTCGATGACAGCAAACTAAACGTAGAGGCGGCGCAAGCCGTTGGGATGAATGCTGTCCAGGTCAAAGGAGTAACGGCCGCGGAGCAAGCTTTGATTGAAGCCGGGGTGATAGAAAATTAAGGTTACTTCTTCTTGATCTCTTCTCGATGCTTGGCCGCTTCTTTCGGCACCTGTGGCTCAGTCATGTTCACAGGATCAAGGATTTCCGCAATTTCATTTTCCGTCAGCAACTTTTTCTCGCGGGCAATATCTATGATTGATCTGCCCGTTGCCACGGATTCTTTTACGATCTCCGCCGCCTTGGCGTACCCGATATACGGATTAAGCGCCGTTGCCAGCGAAACCGTGCTTTGCGCGTAGAACTCGCAGCGTTTCTGGTTGGCGGTCAATCCGGCTACGCACTTTTCGTTGAAGACCTGCAGCATATTGCTCAGGATGGTAATGGACTGCAGCACGCTATAAGACATCGTAGGCATCATGACGTTGAGTTCGAGCTGTCCCGCCTGCACCGCCATAGCTACTGCTACGTCGTTGCCAATCACCTGAAAGCAAACCATCGCCGCCAGCTCAGGCATAACCGGATTAATTTTTCCCGGCATGATCGAAGAACCGGGCTGCAATCCGGGCAGATTAATTTCGGCGAATCCTGTATTGGGGCCGGAAGAGAGCAGTCGCAAGTCATTCGAGATACGAATGATTTCCAACGCTAGATTGCGCAGCGCGCTGGAGACGGCCGCCATCGCAGAATTTGACTGCATCGCCCAACGCATATCTTTCGCGGGAACAAGCTTTTGTCCGGAGAGGCGTGCCAGATTGGCAATGGCCCTTTCACGGTAATCAGGATGCGTATTAATGCCGGTCCCAACCGCCGAACCTCCCAACCCTAGTTCGCGCAGCTCGTTGCTGTTCAGTTTGATGCTCTCGATTGCCTTACGTACAGAGACTGCGTAGGCGGCGAATTCCTGCCCCAGGCGAATCGGCACAGCATCCTGCATGTGCGTGCGGCCCGACTTCATCACATCGTGAAATTCCTTTGTCTTTTTCTCTAACGACGCTGCCAGCGCGTCCAGGGCAGGGTAGAGTTTCTCCAACTCCAGCAGCGTGGCTAGACGCATGCTGGTAGGGAAGACGTCGTTGGTAGATTGTCCGTAGTTGACGTGGTCATTGGGATGCACCGTGTATTCGCCCAGCTTGCCGCCCATCAGCTCAGTAGCGCGGTTGGCGATGACTTCATTGCTGTTCATGTGGAAGCTGACACCGGCCCCGGCCTGAAAAACATCCACCACAAATTCTTTGTCCCACTTGCCCTCGGCAACCTCCTGTGCGGCCTGGATGATGGCGTTCGCGCGTTGCTCATCTACCAGTTCCAGCGACTTGTTGGCCTCGGCTGCGGCCTGCTTCACCAGGCCGATAGCGCGAATCAGCGTGGGATGCGCCCTCATTCCCGAAATAGGATAGTTCTCAACCGCTCGCGCCGTCTGCACGCCGTAGTAAGCGTTTGCCGGGACCTCTTTAAATCCAATGGAATCCTTTTCCTGCCGGGTTGCATTCATGGTTGCTGTAGCCATTTTGGAAGGGCTCTCTCCTTGTTTGAATCTGAGCAAATGCCAAACAGAAAATTATAACAACCGCCGGTGATCAAAGCTGGAGTACATTGCGCCAATCCAGCCCCGAAAAAACTACAGTGGAGACGTAGCTTGCTACGTCTCTGGCCAGAGCTAAAAGCCAAGAGCTAAGAGCTTCTACTGATGATTTAGAATCGGAACAGTGATCGAAGCCATGTCACAAGCAACGGAAGAGAAGACAGATGTCATCGTGATCGGAGCCGGCCCCACCGGCATGGCCTGCGCGATTGAAGCGCAGCGCGCCGGGCTGAGCGCCCTGCTGATTGATAAGGGCTGCTTGGTCAATTCGCTCTTTCACTATCCCGCCAACATGGTTTTTTTCACAACGCCTGAGCTGCTGGAGATCGGCGATATTCCTTTTCCCTCCGCTAACGTAAAGCCGACCCGGCCAGAAGCGCTGGAGTACTACCGCAATGTCGCCCAGCACTACCAGTTAAAGATCCGCCAGTATGAAAGGGTAGAGAAGATCTGCGGTAAAGATAACGAATTTCTGATTGATACTACCCACGACCAGCGTGGCGATAAATTCCAGTATCGCGCCCGTAAAGTCATTATCGCCACCGGCTACTACGACCTGCCCAATATCATGAACGTACCCGGTGAAGAGCTGCTCAAGGTTCTGCACTATTACCGCGAACCGCATCCGTACTTTGATACCGACGTTCTCATTGTCGGCGGCAAGAACTCTGCCGCCATTGCCGCGCTGGAACTGTGGCGACGCGGCGCCCGAGTAACCCTGGTGCATCGCGGACCGGGCATGCATGCAAACGTAAAGTATTGGATTAAGCCTGATATTGAAAATCGCATAAAGAATGGGGAGGTTAAGGCTTACTTCGAGTCCATCGTGCGCGAGATTCGTCCGGATTGCGTGCTGCTAAGCACTCCTGCAGGCGAGATCCGAATCAAGAACGATTTTGTCTTCGCCCTGACCGGTTACCATCCCGATTACGATTTCCTGCGCAGCGTGGGCATTCGCCTTAACCAGAACGACTATCGCCCCGAGTGCAACCCGCAAACCTTGGAAAGTAACGTACCTGGAATTTACGTGGCCGGAGTGATCGTGGCCGGCGCCAAGACCAGCGAAATTTTCATCGAGAATGGCCGGTTCCACGGCAAGCAAATCGCCGAAGACTTAAAAAGAAAACTTGCCACAGATTTACACGGATAAACACGGATTAGAAGCTATCTCATAAATGCGCTGTCCGGCGGTTGCTGGTGAAATGGCGATGTTAATGCCAACTATCGAATTGCACCTAACTTTCCACTTGCAGATTTTGGATCTTACTTGGAATTGAGCCGGGCGCTCGGACGTCTATTCAGGCGCATGTTCCTTCGGTAGCGGATGAAGTTGCAGGAAGGCGGCTGCGGCGTCGCGGGCACGTACCGCGATTTCGCGGGGGTTCGGTCGCTCGGCGACGCCGAGCAACAGGCTGACCATCAAATCGCCCCAGAGCAGCCCCGCGAACTGCTGGCCAAGTTCGGCAGGACGCCCTGCGAGCAGTCCGGCCGCCTGGGCCCGGGCCATGATTTTACGCAAAGCGGCGCGGCTTGTCTCGCGTCCTATAGAGTTGAGCGCACGCGCCACTTCGGGGGCCTGGACCGCCTCGGCGATCGCCAATCGGAATACCGCAATGACCGTGGGATCGCTTATCTCGCGGAAGAGCTTGGTCCCGAAAGAAGCCAGCACCTGCTCTAGGGTATCGCGATCGCGCAGCACGGGCAGGTCAACGGGCACGTCAAATCGTTTGGCGCGCTCGCTTATGCAGGCGATCAGCATTTCTTGTTTGTTGCCAACTAGCGCGTAAAGCTCTCGCTTCGAAACGCGCGCGCGCGTCGCGATCTCAAGTGTGCTGGTCGTTGCGTAGCCGCTCTTCATGAACGCCGCAAAGGCCGCCTCAAGGATGCGCTCGCGCACTGCGGTTTCGTCGCCGCCTTCCTGGCGGCGTTTTGACATGGATGTCGTAGCCATCACCCCTCCTTGACGAAGCTGGTACCGTATAGTACCATTATGAGTGTGTGGTACCCAAGGGTACCAACTCAAATTCCGAGAGGAATCAAAGGAGCTGAACCATGAAGATTGAAATGTTTTACCTGATGCTGGCGTTCGCGACGGTCCTGGCGCCTATGGCGCAAGGCCAGGTCACACCGCCGCAGCCCAAGATCACCGGCGTGCTGACGATCCTTTCGCCAAAACCGGGGGTTACTCCCGAGCAAGTCATGAAAATCATGCCCGCCGAAATTCGTGCGACCGTTCCCCTGTATCTCGACGGCAAGATTCAGCAGTGGTTCACGCGCGGCGACGGCCGGGGCGTCATCTTCATACTGAACTGCAAGGACGTAGAGGAGGCCCGGGCCCTCATCGAGGACCTACCTCTCTCGAAGGAAAACCTCATGGACGAGCAGTTCATTCCGGTCGGGCCACTCATGCCGCTCAGGATGCTATTGCGTGATAGCCCTAACCAATAAGTGAACTCGGCCACTGCGGCCGGATACAAAGCCCTGGGCGGAGGCTGGCAGTCTTTCCCATTGGAAGCCAACGCTGGAAGTAAACGGCCATTCGACGGCGATGGCTGAACTTCGAACACCGAAACCTTAGGCCGCGTTGAGAACCGTGATTCGCGGTGTGGATCTTGCTCTCGTTAGATGACGTATGTCATCTAACGGGAAGCCGTCAATCTGATAGGAGGCCAAATGTCGCCGGAAATTATCTTCAATCTGCATCTCATTCTAGGTTATGTCGCGTGGCTGCTTTGCTTCGGCGTGTACATCATGCCCAGGCTCAAGGCGATGGACCTGGTTGCAGCGCAACGTGCCATCGCTACCCTACACAGCTTCCGCTTCTTCGGGCTCGTCTTTATTCTTCCAGGTGTCGTCGGCAATCTGCCCGCGAGCTTCGCGACGTTCGCCGCCTACTGGGACCTGGCAACCGGGGTGCTCGCCATCCTCGCGCTTCTCACGGTAAGGATACGTCCACTCTTTTGGCTGTTCGTAGTCGCCTTCAATCTCGTGGGAGTGGTCGACCTCATCCTCGACTATTACCACGCCGTCCAGGTCGGCCTTCCCGCGCTGGCGGGACAGTTGGGCGCCACATACGCGATCCCGATCATCTACGTGCCCGTGCTGATGATCACGCACGTCGTCGCATTCTATTTGCTGCTGCGTCCTCAGCCCAAGGCGGTTCGAGCCTTCGCCGGGGATGCGGCGGCATCTTAAGGGTCCCCGCGTGTGTGTTCAGAAGTAGTTGAAGCTAGAAGAGCTGCGCCTGTAGGGGAGTGTCTAAAGTGACCGGCGGCGCGGACTACGCACCCTCATTCTGCGAATTGTTGAGCTTCGTACCGACGGGGATAGCGCCGCATTTGAGCTGCGTCGTAAACAATTTTCCACCGTGACGGGCGCCGGGCAATACGGAAGTAACTGTTGAAAACAGGCGATTACACCACCTATGTTGGGCGCACCTCGCAGAGCTATTTATGAGATAGCCTATAGAAACACCGAATAAGTGGCGCTTATTTCAGGCTCACTACCTGCTCACCCAATTGTTCGTTGATCAGCCGCGAAAGCAGTATCTTCAGGTCCTCGCCCGTCTTGCCCAATACAAATGCATTGGCCGCGTCGGACCAATCAAGCTTAAAGCTGGTGGAGAGGGCCGAGATCCAGATTTGCTTCACCGGCGCATTGGGTGAAATCACAAAAATAGCGGGCGGCTCTTCAAAGTTGACTTTAAGAGCGCCTCCGCTCTCTTCCACTTCTATTTCGGCGGAATCCTCAGCGCGAATCAGGCTTTGTTTGAGCGACTCCAGTGCAGAGTCGGCATGTCGGCGAAATTGCTGTTCATCCATGGGCAGTTCCAGTTTCAAGTTTCGAGCCAGGGAATAGTTTAAATCATGCCTCCTGCTATGAAACAGCAACTCGAAACCTGAAACCCGAAACTAAGAACTGCATTTAGAACGGAATATCCTCATCCGTAATCTGCGAGGCTTCGCTGAACTCTTGTTCTGGTGGTGCCGGGGCGTTGTTGCCCGCGGCAGCACCGCGTGAACGTGAGCCGCCGCCTTCGTGATCGGCCTCGCCGCCGCGTCCGCCGAGCAGAACTAAATCATGAGCGATGATCTCAGTGCGATACTTTTTCTCACCGCTCTGTTTGTCTTCCCAGGAAGAAGTCTGCAGGCGTCCTTCGATGTAGATCTTGTTGCCTTTCTTCACGTACTCGCCCACGATCTCCGCCAGGCGCTGCCAGGCGACAATGTTGTGCCACTCGGTGCGGTCCTGCCATTCGCCGGCTTTGTCTTTATAGCGTTCGTTGGTCGCCAGGCTGAACTTGGCCACTGCCGTGCCGCTGGGAGTAAATTTGACCTCGGGGTCCTTTCCGAGATTTCCGATGAGAATAACTTTATTCACGCTTTTTGCCATGGCTCTGTTGCTCCTGGGTACTGCAGAAATGTTTCGATGCAATATACCACCTTCGCTGCATCTTTGCCTGCTTGCCGCCGGGGCCTGCATTCATTTAACTTAAAAGTATTGGTTGACTCCCATGAAAGTGTGCCTTCTATGATTTCCCTCCAACCGTGGGAGAAACTGCAGCCAGAGCTGATGGCCTTGAACCAGCGCTTGCTGCTTTGGCAGCAGCAGGTCAAAGACGAACTGGGCAGGTTACTCGATCCGGTCAAGGCTGCTGCTGGCGAGTACAAACATGAGCAGCAACATGAGGCCTTGCGCCATGCTATGGCCAAGGCTGGAGACGGCCCCCGGCACGATCTGAACCTGGCCATTGACCAACTCTGTAGCTTGTATCTTGGTGCCACATCCAAGGAACGCGAAAACATTCGGTTTTTTCTGGGAAAGCAGCCTTACATCCTGCATGACCTTTGGGGATACCTCCATCGCGCCGCTGAGCAGGTTCGCGCCGGGGGCCCAGCCGGGAGTGAAGAACAGTGGCTGCGATTTGGGGTCGCCGTTGCTTCTATGGAAGACCTGCGTGGCGACTACCACGACACGCTTGCCGGGTTGGGAGATTTATATATGGCGGCAACCGAGGCGGGATTGCAGCCTGACCGGGCTTTTCAGGAAATCGCGGAGCTCTCCAGCGAGGCGCCAGTTGCAGAAACTTCCATACGCGGGCTGCTGAAGATTTTTGAGAAAACTGAGTATTTCCTGCAAGAGATTCAACCGCAACTGGCCCGGCACGCTAACCGAAGCTAGCGGTTGGTCACCGTGCCTTCTTCGGCGGGAGATTTGGCGAACATGATCTCGCCGACCAGCAGGAGCGCTCCGATCACAATGGCGCTGTCGGCGATGTTGAAAGAGGGCCAATGCGAATTGCCCAGATAAAAATCCAGAAAATCAACCACGTGGCCTGCGACCACCCGATCCCATAGATTCCCAATTGCTCCTCCCAGGATGAGCGAGAGCGCAATTCCTGTGGAGTTCATGGCATGGCTGTTCTTCCAGAGCAGGATAGACACTACCACCAGCGCCAGCGCTGAAAAAGCTATCAACGCTGCACCCCGCCACTCGGAGGGCGAATCCGCAAACAAGCCGAAGGCTGCGCCCTGGTTCTCAACGTGGGTGATACGGAACAGTCCCGGAATAATACTGATGGTGTCATGCAGCGAGATATTTGTCGCCACCAGCCATTTCGTAAACTGATCGGCGAGCACAACAAGGGTTGCGATCAAAAAGTGGTATTTACGTTTGGCGTGGTTATTGGAAGCGGGTTTCAATTTTGAGCCTTGTTTCCTATTTCATCTTCGTTTCGTGGGCCAAACATCTCGGCCAAAGCCTGGCTGCAGCGTTCGCATACCGTCGGATACTGCTTATCTTCTCCCACATGGGTTGAATACGTCCAGCAGCGTTCGCATTTTGTCCCCTGCGCCCGAGCCACCTTAACACGGATGGCCGCGGCTCCGTTCCCAGAGGCTGCCTTTTCTAATACAACACTAGAGACCTTCAAAAGTTCCCGCAAATGCTTACGATTGCGTTCCAGCACCTGGTGGGCCTGCTCCGCCGCCGAGATTGTCACTTGCGCCTCCTCACTGCGGCCAATCGTCTCTTTCTTGCGCTCTTCCTCCAGCGCCTTCAAAGCGGCATCACGCACCGAAAGCATCACCGCCCAATCGGCACGGAAAGCCGCGTCATCCCAATTGGATGCTCCGGCAACTTCTTCCGGTGCTGGAAACCGCGCCAGATGCACACTCGCCGGCCAATCCTTGCCCTGGGGCAGGTATTGCCAAACCTCCTCGGCGGTAAAGCTCAGGATCGGTGCTGTTAGTTTGACGAGCGCCGAGGCAATTTGCCACAACGCAGTTTGCGCCGAGCGGCGCGCCTGCGAATTGGTGGCTGCCGTATAGAGACGGTCTTTAATCACGTCAAAATAGAAGGCACTCAGGTCTACCACGCAAAACTGGTTCAGCCGCTGGTAGATTTTGTGAAAGGCAAACTCTTCGTACCATTGCCGAAGTTCTTTTGTCAGGTCGGCGGTCAGAACCAGCGCATAGCGATCCAGGGGCTCCAGCTTCGAAAATTCCACCGCGTGCTCGGCTGGGTTGAAGTCGTAAAGATTGCCCAGCATGTTCTTGAACGTATTGCGTACCTTCTTGTAGTTGTCCGCCACCCGCTGCATCAGCTCTTCGGAAGCATGCACGTCTTCGCGGAAATCCACCGACGCCACCCACAGGCGCACAATCTCGCTGCCCAGGCGCTTGGCGACATCTACCGGATCAACTCCGTTGCCCAGCGACTTTGACATCGGCCGTCCTTCGGGGTCGAGCGTCCAGCCATTGGTAACCACCATCCGATAAGGCGATTGATTACGCGTACCCACGGCGCACAGCAGGGAAGAGTGGAACCAGCCGCGATATTGGTCGCTGCCTTCCAAGTACATATCGGCAGGCCAGGGAAGTCCGGGCTCGTGGCCCAGCACCGCGGCATGGCTTGAGCCCGATTCGAACCAGACATCAATGATGTCCATCTCTTTGCGGAACTCTGCGCCGCTACACTTCGTACATTTCGTCCCCGCAGGGAGGATCTCTTTGGCATCGTGCTTGTACCAGGCATCGGAGCCCTCGCGCGCAAATAACTCGACCACAGCGCGGTTGGCCTGGGGCGAGCGCAGCAACTCGTTGCAGTCTTTCCCGGCGCAGAAAAATACAGCGATAGGCACGCCCCAAACCCGCTGGCGTGAGATGCACCAATCCGGACGCGTCGCAATCATGTTGGAGATGCGCTCTTCGCCCCACGCCGGGTCCCACTTCACCTTCTTGATTTCATCCAGCGCGCGTTGCCGCAACGTTGAACCCTCGAGTGGACTCTCCATGCCGATAAACCACTGCTCGGTAGCGCGGAAGATCACCGGATTATGACAGCGCCAGCAATGCGGATACTGGTGCTCCAGCTTTGCCTGGGCCATGAGTACGCCCCGCTTCTTCAGCAACTCGATGATGGGTTCGTTCGCCTGAAAAACGGTTTTGCCTTCGTATTCGGGAAGCCCGTTGCGCATTCTGCCGGCTTCATCCACGTTGCAGGTCTGGTCGAGCTTGTACTTCGCGCCAGTATAAAAGTCGTCCGCGCCGTGAGAAGGGGCGGTATGCACCGCGCCCGTTCCCTGATCGGTCGTGACGTAGTCGGCGAGGACCCCGAGAATCTTTCTATCCAAAAAGGGATGCGCGAAGGTGACGTTTTCCAGCTTGCGTCCGGGGAAGCGGGCAATGACCTGCGCCCCGGTCAGCGAAGTGTTTTCGATGGTCGCCTTAGCCAGCGCTTCAGCCACAATGTAAACCGAATCGCCGCTTTCGAGGGCCACATACTCAATCCCCGGATGAAAAGCTACCGCCATCGAAGCCGGCAAAGTCCATGGGGTCGTAGTCCAGATGATGGTGGATACCTTTTTGCCCTTCAGGGCAGGATCAATGGCTGCGGGATCGCTGGTCAGGGCATACTTTACCCACACGCTCGGGCTGGTATGCGTTTCATACTCAACTTCCGCCTCTGCCAGTGCGGTTTTATCGAAGATGCACCAGTAAACCGGTCTGAGCCCCTTATAAACGGCATCTTTTTCCAGGAAGCTAAAAAGTGTCTCTACGATCACCGCTTCGTAGTCCGGTGACATGGTGGAATAGGGCCGGTCGAATCGGCCAAAAACACCCAAACGCTGGAATTGCTCACGCTGAATGTTGAGAAAATTGTCGGCGTAGGCGCGGCATTCCTGCCGGACCCGTAGCGGGTCCATCTCCAGCTTTTTCTTGCCCAGTTTTTCATCTACTTTGATCTCAATAGGCAAGCCATGGCAGTCCCAGCCCGGGACATACGGCGCATCGAACCCTGCCATAGTCTTTGACTTTACGACAAAATCCTTCAAGCATTTGTTTAAGGCATGACCAAGGTGAATAGAGCCATTGGCATACGGCGGCCCATCGTGCAAAACGTAGATAGGAGCACCTTTTCTGGCTTCACGGATACGCTCATAGATCCCCGTCTCCTGCCAGCGAGCCAGTATCGCTGGCTCTTTCTGCGGCAGGTTGGCCTTCATGGCAAATTCCGTGCGGGGCAGGTTGAGGGTTGCTTTCAATTCCACCGGGTTGTCATTCCTTTTCTGGTCGTCATGAATCTTTGTATCTGGATTCTAATTATAAGTGCTGGCCCTATGTTCTGCGTGTAATGAACCGGGAATCAATAAACATTAGACGACTCTGACCACAGGAACGGTGCAAAGCCAGTGGGGCGGGAAGAATCGAGAAAATGTGGAATCACCGTCCTTAATTTCTTGTCATTCCGAACGCGGAGCGGAGGAATCCCTATTGTGCCGAACATTTTTATTGCGTTTTCCGAGGCATCGGAAATCTATCCTCCTCTGAATGTCTCGTCTTATGGGCGAGGAAGGAGCTAGAATGGCAGTGTCATGGAGAGTTCAGAACCTTGCCGCGAATGCAAGACCATCGCTGAGGAGCTGGCGATGGCCTACACGCAAGCCTGGGAAACCGCCGATCCAGCGACGCGGCGCGCGTGGACTGCCATTCGGAAGATGAGCACGGAGGAAGAAATGCAGCGCGTGGAAGAGTTGCTGCAAAGTCGGCCACGCCTCAACACTCAAAGTTCTCTCGCGCCTAACGACGTGCTGCGGCATCTTGAGAACCCGATCCTGCGCACCCTGTTGAAGAAGGACGCCCACGAGTGCAGCACCGGCCATCGGAGATGAGAATTCACAACTAGAAACCGTTCTCTGCCAGGTCTAACCACTTTTCATAAATCCGCGCAATCCGTGAAATCTGCGGTAAGCTTTTGTTTTAGCTCAACGTCGGTATCATCCTGGTATCAAATCGTTGACTTCCTGGAAACCGCAGGCCATCATTGAGAAGCAGTTGCCAGTCAAAAACAACCGCAAAAGAACGAAGACGGCATTCAAGAATGCCGGGGTTTCATAGCCTCTTTAGCTCTTTGAAAATTTCTTGTCTGGGACCGAGTACTAAGTACTACCTCAGCAAGTCCTCCTCCCCGGATCGCTTTTCGCCAGCAATGACGAGGGTCAGGCGCGATTTGGGGGCCTCAAATCACCTGCTAGCAAGTGGGGCGGGGAGGTGCTATCTGGCCGTGCGGAGCTGACCGGCCCCGCCTTGCTGTGAGTGCCTTGGATCGTCCCAGTTGGCCCATCGAGGGATCACCCACATTCCGGCAGACTAGCAGCAAGTCCCCCTCTCCGGATCGATTTTCGCCAGCAATGACGCGGGTCAGACGTGATTTGGGGGCTTCAAATGACCTGCTAGCAAGTGGGGTGGGGGCGTAATAGGCTATTTCTGCAGGTTTGCCACTCTGGCCTGGGTGCAGCAGCAGCCCGGAGGAATAGGGCTCCCATGCGGGCAAGTCTTAGGGTGCCCTAAAAAGGTGCAGATCTTGTCCGTGGCTTCAAAAGAAAGAATGTGCTCGAATTTGCATGCCTGCTGCTCGACTTCAGCCTCGTTCTCGATGTGCAAGGTTTCCATGAACAGCCGCTCGGCCAGCCGGTGCCGGCGGATAATGTTTGCCGCTCGCTGCTCGCCGCGCGGAGTGAAATCCACCATCAGGTTCTGCTCTTCGCTGATCTTTGCGCTCTCCGAATAAATCATCTCGTGACAGCGGTTCAGTACTTCTTTGTGGCCATTTTCAGATTGTGCGCCGTTCAGCACCAGCAGTAACCCCATCTCTTTCATCTTTTCGACAGCGATGGTTACCGGCAGCGGACCGGAGACGTGCATGCGCCCAACCTCGGCAGGCACCCCGTTTTCCTTGAGCGTCCAAATCTCTTCCAGCACCTCGTCGAACTGCTCTTCATCGGAAAATTTGAAGGTCTCCTGTTCGGCGATGCGGCCGTGGTGCAGCTCTACTTTGCGGTCTGCCAGCCGCGCTACCGCCGGGTCGTGCGTCACCATCACGATGGTTCGGCCTTGATTATGGAATCGCCGCAACAGGTGCAGGACGATTTCTTCGTTTTGCGCATCCAGATTCCCGGTAGGTTCGTCGGCCAGAATAATCTGCGGATCGTTGATGAGAGCGCGCGCAATGCAGACCCGCTGCTGCTCCCCGCCCGAGAGATGCGCCGGCAGATGCTGCGCCCGTCCGCGCAATCCAACTCTTTCCAGGGCGGCCAGGGCCTCACCTTCATCGGTCATGCTGTGGAAGTATTGCGCGAGCATCACGTTTTCCAAAGCCGTGAGGTAGGGGATCAGGTGAAACTGCTGAAAGATAAACCCGATCTTCTCGGCACGAAAGCGGTCGAGCTGTGCCGTTGAATATTGCGCCAGGTTTTCTCCGCCGATCAGAATTTCTCCCGATGTGGGCCGGTCGAGGCATCCAATAATGTTGACCAGGGTTGATTTCCCCGAACCTGAGGGCCCCATCACCGCCAGCCACTCTCCGGTGCTCACCTGCAGTGAGACCCCGTCCAAAGCGCGGAGCACGCCTCCGCCCTCGGCCTTCGCCGGATAGAGTTTGCTGACGTTATCAATCCTGATTGCCATTCTTACTCGCCTTTCAAAATCACCGCCGGTTGAATGCGATTCAGCATTGTAATCGGTACGATGGCCGTGACCAGCGTCAATACGACGCTGCCCAGCAGTATTGCTGGAAAAACGCTCCAGCGTGGCTCGATGCCGGCCTGAAAATTGATTCTTCCAATCAGCGCAGCCACTCCAATACCGGCAAAATATCCCAGCAGAGCTCCGCCGGCGCCCATAAAGGCAGATTCCCCGGCAAAAAGCAGATTGGCCGTGCGCTGCGTCGCTCCCAGGGCCTTCATCACGGCGAAATCTTTTCGCCGGTCGAGCACGGAAGAAGTCAGCGTCGCCAGCACACACAGAAATGAAGTCAGAATAATAAGCGCAACCGACGCCAGAAGGGCCGCGCGGGTCTTATTAAAAACCCGGGCCTCACCTTCTACGATCTGGCGCACCGGCTGGACCTGGGCCGAAGGCATCTGCGCTGCCAACCTGTTGATGAATTCCGTGATCTCTTGCTCGCCTCCCACTACACCGATCTCAATGACCGAGGGTTGCAATCCTGTCCAGGCACTGAAGTCGTTTTGTGAAAGATACACACGGCTGTCTTCGGCGCCGCCGGTACGCAGCGTGCCGGCAATGGAAACGTGCATCGTGCGTCCATCAAAAATGAGATCGAAGGGCTTGCCCTCAGGCGAGAGTGCCTCCAATGCACGCGCCCCTATCAGTATTGAATTCGGCTCCGAGGGCCATGCCGTCACCGACCACCATGTATTCAGTTTGCGGGCGCGCTCCATGTCAACCGCTGCCACCACTACCGATGAGCCATCAGGCGTGCGTGCAGTTGCATAGGTAACCGGAACAGCCGTGCCCCGATTGGCAATCTCG